>JACCDR010716795.1_pt1 | contig 44874 bp, 60 predicted proteins | sample 7446431 | NCBI WGS metagenome assembly JACCDR01 (sample SAMN15323443, study PRJNA562643) | freshwater metagenome | isolation source: river surface water | place: USA:Blue River Watershed | collected 2017-08-17 | reverse complement strand
TCAGGAAAAGCCCAAGCGCGCCGTCGTGATTTCGCGTCTGCGCATCGCGCGCATGACGCGCCGGACCCCTCAATATGACAGGGGCAATCCGTGAGCATCCCGAAGCAGGTTGTCCGCCAGCGGGATTTTTCCGCCGGGCAGATCATGGCAGAGGCGAAGCGGCGCGACGATGTGGACGTGCTGGCGGGCAGTGCGCGCACGGCTCGGAATTGGCAGGTTGAGGGCTCTGGCTCGCTGCGCGATCGACCGGGCCGTGTGGCCTTGTTTCGCGTGGCCGGGCGCGTGGAGGATCTGCGCCTTTCTGCGACGGAGCGGGTGTTTCTGGCTTTCAATTATGACGCCGGAACAACCTCTGGCCGCGCGACGGTTTACACCACGGCAGGCGTGCAGATCGCGACCGCGACGGGCTATGCCTGGACAGATGCCACGGTCGGGCAGATCAATTTCTGCCTGATTAATCGGGACGTGGTGATCGCGTTTCCTGGTCAGAAATTGAAGGTGATCCGCATCCCGGTCGGGCTCGGCACCGCGGCCTTCTTTGACTTCGCCTTTGCGGCTGGCCTGACCGGCGCGAAGCAGCAGCCCTTCTACCGGTTTCCGGAAAGCGTGGGGATTTCCATCCAACCTTCTGCGCGAACCGGATCGATCACGCTGACGGCATCTGCTGCGTGGTTTGTCGCTGGCCATGTCGGGACAATCTTTCGCTGGGCTGGCCGGCAAATCCTGATCACAGCTTTTTCGTCCTCTACGTCTGTAACCGGGACCGTTCTGGAAACGCTGCCTCAGGAAAGCGCAGTGCTGATTTCAAGCTCTGTGACGGGCTTTGAAGTCGGGCAGGTGATCGAGGGCGAGCTGACTGGCACGCGCGGGCAGATCGTTTCTATTGCCATCTCCCCGCCGAACCAGTTCATCAACGTGGTGATCAACAAGCCGGGCCGCTCTGACCTCGGCGGCACCTTCGAGCCCACAGAAACCATCGTTGGGCCGCTGGGATCGGCGGTGGTGGCAGGCGTGACAGATAGCGTCCCCCTTTCCGGCTCGACGCAATGGGATGAGAGCCTGATCAACGATTATCGCGGCTGGCCGCGCTCCGTCACCAATGACCGGACGCGCCTGATCCTCTGCGATTTTCCGCAATTGCCGGAAGCCGTAGCGTGGTCTGCGGTGGGCCAATACGATGATTTCTATGTCGATGCCGCCTCGGACAGCGCGATCCTCGAATTTACGCCTGGCAAGGCGCGCGCACTCTACGTGCAGGGCGGCTCCGATCAATTCGTCTTTACGGATCGGGGCGTCTATTACATTCCGATCAGCGCGGCGAGCCCGCTCAAGCCGGGCTCAATCGAATTTCGGCAAGTCACCTCGGAAGGCAGCGCGGCTGTTCGCCCGGTGGATACGCCGGAAGGCATCATGTTTGCGGTGGCCGGCGGGCGCCGGCTGGCGGCGATTGTCGGCACTGGCCAATCCGCGCGCCCCTACATCTCGCGCGACGTGTCGAAATATCACCAGGGCCTGTTTCCCGGCATCGTGGCGCTGGCCGTGTCTCAGGGCGAGGGAAGCCTGCGCGAGCGATATATTTATGCCGTGAACAATGATGGCTCGGTCTGCATCGGGCGCTTTGAAAGCACGCGCGAGTGGATCGGCTGGCACAAATGGGACGGCGCCGGTCTGGTCAAGTGGCCGATGGCGGAAGGCTCGAACGTGCATTTCTGCGTGTCCTACACGCAGGGGGCAACCACGACGCAAGTTGTCGAGCGGATGGATGCAGCCGCGCTTCTGGATGGGCAAATCTCTCTGGACGCAATTCCTGCGCCTCTTGCGCCGGGTAGCGGGCAAGGGCCGATGTGGTGGCTTCCGAACGCCACTGTCACGGTGATGCGCAACGGGCGCGACTACGGCGAGCGCACCACGGATGCGAGCGGGTATATCCAATGGCTCGACAATGATGATAGCGCGGCGACGGGCTGGGTGATCGGACGCGCTTTCACGTGCGAGCTTGAGCCCTTTGTCCCGCACACGGATGCCGGGCAGTCTTTCCGCCAATCCATGCGCAAGCGGCGCGTTGCCGCCTCTGAAATCACGGTCTGGCACAATGCGCCGTTCATGTGGGCCGATCGGCAAGTCCCGGTGCTGCAATGGGGCGCGGATTTTTCCTCTGCGCCTGCCGTGCGCGAAGCCTCCTATTCCTTCCGGCATCTTGGGCGAACCGCTGACCCCCGGCTTGTGCTGACGCGCGACCGACCGGGGCAATTGACGGTGGTGGAGATCGCAATGGAGGTGACGATCTGATGGCCGCTGTTCTTGGGGCTGTCTCTCTGGCTGCGCAGGTTGGCGGAACGCTCATGGCGGCGCAGGGTCAGGCTGCGGGCGCGAAGGCGCAACAGATCCGCGCGCAGAAGGCGGCTGAGATCGCGCGCGTGCAAGCCGACCAGGCGGACACGGCCTATCGCGATGAGCTGCGCACCACGCTTGCCAACATCGACACGATCCGCGCTTCCGCCGGGGTGGATAGCGCAAGCCCGACCGCCTTTGCCATCCGCGATCAGGCACGCGAGGACAGTGACAAGCAGCGCGAGCGGAAGGTTTCCGGCCTTCGCATGCAGGCAAACCAGTTTGACCAGGACGCGGCCTTCTATGGCAGCGCGGCGCGGAACTACATCACGGCAGGCATGGTCAATGCCGGTGCGCAGACATTCGGCGGAATGAGGAACTTCTTCTGATGGTTGATCTGCCGAAAATCCCGACGCGCAACGAGTTGACGCCTCAGGTGCAATCGTCCGTGGGGGCGAGCGATTATGCTGCGCTTGGCCGCGCGTGGGCTGGCGCGCTTGGCGCAGTTGGCGATGCGGCTGTCGAAGTCGGGACGCCGATGGCGGAGGAAGCTGGGCGCAAGGCGGTGGTCCGCGATGAGACGGGCGCGCTCAAGGTCGAGATGCCGCCGATCGTCGGGCGGCTGGGCGATGTCGCGCGCAAAAGTGCAGAAGCGGCCTTTGCCGTGCAGGCGCAGACTGAGATCGAGCGGAATTTGCTCGAACTCCGCAACAAGACATGGCAGCCGGTCGAGCAGGGCGGCGGCGGTGGCGATCCGAAATGGTTCAACCAGGCGGCGAACGCCTTCATCACGAAATTTGCTGGCCAGCATCGCGGCGGATTTCAGGGCATCGTGCAGCAAATGGGCCTACGTGTTGCCGGGCAGCACCAGACGGCTCTGGTGAACCAGCGCGAGACGATTGATGTCAAAAATCAAAATGACGTTCTGAAAGGGCGCGAGGCTGAATTGCAGTCGCGCCTCGCCACCCTCGCCTTTGACAACGGCACGGATAGCGACGAGTTTCGCCAAACGGTGACGGAATTGCAGGCCATCCGTGGGCAGCGCTCTGCTGATCCGCGCTTTGGTTACTCGCCTGCGGAAGCAGCGCAGGATGCGGAGCGCGATGCGCGAACTATGCGCGGCATGGCTGTGGTGGGGCAGGCACGGCGCGACTATCAGGCGAGCGGCGATCTTCGCGGCGCGCAAGCGCGGGCAGAAGAGGCGTTGACTGCTGCGGGCATCCCTATCGAAGAGCGCGGGAAGATGCTTGGCCAGATTGACAACCATCTGGCGGGCATGGCTGCGGTTCGGAATGTGCAGAAACAGGAATATCGCGACCGCTCGCTCGAACTTGGTCAGCGGTTGCAGCGCGGCGAGAAGGTGGAAGATGGCGACGTTCGCACGCTTGCCGGCGAAATGGAGCGCATGGGCATGTTTCGCGAGGCGCGCCAGCTTCGCATCGACCATGCCATCAACCTGGGCACGAATGACGTAGGCACGGGAACAGCTGCGGAGCGCGTGGCTGGCCTGAACCGCGCGCGCGAAGTTGGTGCGGCTGCCCCTGCCAGCGGTTTCCCTTCCTCCCTGATCACGACTGAAAGCGGCGGCAACTGGCGTGCGCAGAACAATGTCCCCGGTGCTGGCGGTAAACTCGGCCACTTTGGGCGGCTGCAATTTGGGCAGGAGCGGCTGGAAGAAGCAAAGCGCGCTGGCGCCATGCCAGCGGAAGCCTCTATTCAGGACTTTCTCGCCTCTCCTGAAATGCAGAAGAATGTCGAGAAGTGGCACTTTTCTGACATTGACAGCTTCATTAAATCAAATGGGCTGGATGCCGCTATCGGGAAGACCATCAACGGTGTGGTGGTCACGCAAGACGGCATGCGAGCCGTCGCCCATCTTGGCGGGAAGGGCGGGCTTCGGCGTTTTATTGAGACGAATGGTTCGTATAACCCCGCTGATGCCAACGGCACATCGCTGACAAATTACCTTGGGCGGCACTCTGGCAACAGCGCAGGTGCGGCGGGGTATTCCATTGTGACGCAGGCGCGCGTGGCGGCAGCACAGAAGGCATTCGACGCCTCGGCCAAAACGGAAGCCGCGACGTTCAAGGAAAGCTTCAAGCTGTTCTCCGGGCCGTCGCGCGAACAGGCGGAAAGCCTGATGATGATAGCGCCGGAAATTTCGGACCCCAAGTTGCGGGATGAGGTGCTCGAACTCATCAATGAAAACCGCGCGCGGCTGGCCACGCTGGTCGATCCGAAAGCCGTGGACGATACGATTGCGGCCATGCAGATCGCCGGCACGCAGGAGGGGCTGAACCAGCGCGAACAGAAATTCCTTGGCTACCTCGAAAAGCATCGCGAGGCGCAAGAGAAGGAATTGGCTTCCAAGCCGTATCTTGCCGGGACGCGCATGGATTGGGATGGGGAAGCTGCCCCGCGCACCTTGCGCGCTGCTGCCCTGCCGCTGCAATTCAACAATCCGGACATGCTGCGCGCGCAGATTGAAAGTCGCTCGACCGGCTCGCAATTGCTGGAAGCGCGCTTTGGCCGCTCTGCCGCTCCGCTGATTGACAGCGAAGACGCGGAAGCCCTGCGCGCGGCGATGCCGGGCATGGATGCTGCTGGTGTGCAGACAGTCTTTTCTGCCCTTGCCGGAGCGCGGAAGGAAACTATTCAGGCTACCCTCGCCAGCAAGGAAGCGCGTGAGGCGTTGGTGGCGATGACGAAAACCACGGACCCCGCGAAGTTCCAGGCTGCCATGCAGGGTCTGGACATGATCATGCGCCGGGACGAGGCGACATTCATTGACAAGATGGACGGCGACACGCTGGACAAGGTGCTCAAGTGGCGTGATGCGCTGGCTATGTCGGCGGACCCCAAGGAAATTCAGAAGCTGATCAATCCTGTCGCGCGCGGCAAGGAAGATGAGATCGCGAAGTCGCAGCGCCAGAAGGGCGAGCGCGTGGCTCGCGAGATGGATGATGCCGATCTGCGCAAAGAGTTCACCTCGACGTGGGGGGCGCTGACGGGCTCAAACCCGGCCAACTTCATCACGCCAAGCGAGGGGCAAGCTGTTCCTATCCCGCTGCCTCAGAACGCGCTGCGCGCCGACATTGCGAATGCGATGGGTGAATTTATGGCTTCCGGCATGTCGGAAGACGCCGCGCGCGCTGCCGCGATGAAGCGCGTGCAGAAAGCTTGGTCCGTCTCGACCGTGACCGGCCAGATCATGAAGCATGCGCCGGATCGCATTTATGTGAACCACTTTGGCTTTACGGCCAAGGAAATGGATGAGGAAGTGCAGGCATCCCTGCGCGCCGTGGTTGGCGAGCGCATGACGCCGGAAGCCGCTGCGTTGCTTGGTTCTGAGCGCTATCGCTACACGTTGGTGCCGTCTGCCACCACGCAGGCGGACGCGGCGGCATGGAAGCGCTGGGAGGACAGCGGGAAACAAGGGCCGGCTCCGCGCGCGCCGGGCTATCAGGTGATGTTCGAGGACACGCGCATGAACCCGCCGCAATTGCGGATGGTGGAGGACGCGAATGGCCAGCCGCGCCTGTTCCGCTGGGACGTGGCGAAGAAGCAAGCGGCTCAAGAAGCCGAGTTCCGTGCTCGGCAGAATGCCATCACTGAATTTGAAAACACGCTGAATGCGCCCGGTGTTGTCCCGCCGCAAAACATGGTGCCCTGATGCCGTTTGAGGATGATGTTGCCCCGGTAACGCCGCGCGGGCCGCTTGCCGCTCCTGTCGGCATGCAGCGTGATATTGGCTTCGGCCAACTGGCTGGCGCCGCCTTCCGGCAATCTTCGACCGTGGGCTCTGTGCTGAATGCCGTGATGAGCGGGATGGGCATCGACCAGACGCCTGATCCGAGTTTCGACGGCTGGGCGGAAATCAAGGATACGCGCTACGCGCAATATGCCGGTGCCTTTGCGCGAGCGCAGAACCGCGCGCAGTTCGACGCGATCAAGGGGCGCATTGACCAGGAAGACCGCGACAACGGCACAATCGCGGATGCCGGCGGCGCTGGCCTCGTGGCGGCTCTAGCGATGGGCCTGATTGACCCGACGATCTTGCTGCCCGGCGGGACGATCTACCGGAGCGCCAAGGGCGGCTTTTCTGTGGCGCGAACCACGGGCGCTGCTGTCGCTGCCGGCGCGGCGCAGGGCGCTGCCTCTGAGGCCCTGCTGCAAGGTTCCCAGATCACACGCTCGCCGGATGAGTGGCTGACCAGCGTAGGCACGTCTGCAATCCTCTCCGGCCTGCTTGGCGCGGGCGCTGCAGCGCTTCTGTCCAAGGGCGAGCGCATTGCAATGGAGCGCATGTTGGACGAGGTGCGCGGGCCGGTGCGGGGCATGGATGCTCCGATGGCTGGCGATGCTGGCGCGGCTGCTGCGGACGTTCGCACGGGGCAATATCAGGGCTTCGGCATCGACAAGATCCCGGTGGCCGGCAAGATCTACGAGAAGGTGAGCCCGACGCTGCGCGTGGGGCAGTCAATCCTACAGGAAAGCCGGCGCGTGCTGGGCGATCTTGCTGTCCTCTCTCTGGACACGGTGGACAATGCGCGCGGGATCACCTCTGCGCGCGGCGGCATCTCTGTGGAAGGCGAGGTGATGCTGCTCCGCGAGAAGGCGCTTTTCAACGCGCTGCCGGAAATGGACCGGCTCTATAACGAATATCGGTTTGGGCCCGAGGGCGGCTCGTTGGTAGAGCGCGGCATGAACCGCGTGGCTGGCGCTGTTGGCCAAGAAACAGGCTTTCTCACCAAGGCGCAGTTCAACGAGGAAATCAGCAAGGCCATGCGGCGCGGCGATGTCAGCGACATTCCGCAAGTGCAGGCTGCTGCGCAGAAAATCCGCAAGGACATTATTGAGCCGCTGAAACAGCGCGCGATTGATGCTGGCCTTTTGCCGGAAGACGTGCAGGCCAAGGGCGCGCCTTCATGGTGGATGCGCCTCTACAACCGCGAGAAGCTGGAAGCGCAGGGGCCGGATTTCATCGACCGCGTAGCCAACTGGCTGGGCAGTCAGGAAGCGGAAAAGCAGACGATCAAGGCGCGGCTCGAAAGTCTCGATGCGCAGCGCGCCGTGATGATGGACCAGATCAAGAAGCTGGATGCCCGGCTTAACACGGCAGAAGCGCAGGCTGACCGCCTGGGCGCGCGGCTGGCTGAGCGCGGCATGGAAGTGCGCGCGACTGGTCAGCGGGCAGATGTAACTGCGGGCCGGGCCGGTAGCCTGCGCGAGACGATTTCCGATCTGGAAGAATTCGTGGGCGCGATGCGCGCGGAATTGCGCGATCCGGAAGCGCTGGCACGTCTGGACCAGATGGCGCAGGACATTCGCGATCTTCGTCAGATGGCCGGGCCGATCAGCGACGCGGAAATCAAGGCCGTCACCAAAAAGCAGACGGAAACGATCTTTTCCGGCGATTTCGGCAAGGCGGCGGAAGTGTTCATGGGGCGGCGCTCGACGCCGCAAGGGCGCTCCTTCCTCGGCATCTTCATGAAGCAGGGCATTTATGACCCAAGCGGCGAGGTGCGCGCGGCCTTTGACAAAAACATTCCGGTCGGGCTCATCGCAAAGGATCGCCGGGGCAACACTCTGGACGATTGGGGCCAGAAACTGAGCGAGGCGTTCCCGGATGTATTCCCGGAGCGCGCAACGCCGAATGAGGTGCTTGACCTTCTGAGCGAGGCGGCGCGTGGCCGCGTGCCGGATTGGTGGACCGATCGATATGCGTTCAAGGGCGATGACGCGAGCCTTGCGATCTATCTGGAAGGCGCGGCGCGTGAGCTGCAGACCATGTTCGATGACGCCGGCCTCGATGTGCCGAAAAGCCGGAAGGAATTTGTGGCGGCTTGGGGCCGGCTGACTGGTGACGATGGCGGCATGATTGAAGCGATCAACGCCAAACTGGCCGCGCTGCGCGATTTTGAAGGTGCGCAGGCGGTGCGAAACGCTGCGGCGCAGGATCGTGCGGATGCGAGCGGCGCGATTGCAGAGGCTCTTGCGGAGCGGCGCGGTGTGGAAGGGCGCCTGCGCGTGGCTGGCGCTGCGGAGCGCGAGGCTGGCCTTGCTGCGGGGCACAATGAGCGGCGCATGGGCGTGCTGGACCAGCGCATGGCGCTGAATGAGGCGCGGACGGAATTGCTGGCCACGGCGCGCGCGGATGCGCAGAAGCAGGTTGATGACCTGATGAGCCGGATCGAGGCGGAAATCGCCGGCTGGAACGGCAATTCTGTCGCGGAGGCCAAGGCGGCGATCAAGGCGCGCGAGAAATACATTGCGGACCAGAAGGCGGCGGGCAAGGAGCCGGGCCAAGGCGGGCGGCTGACGAGCGCAGATGATGCCGTATCGCTGGCGGTGAAGCGCATTCTGGCGCGGCCTGAGCGCGAGATGGCCGACCACCTCGCGCGGGCGGAAGAAATCAAGGACCGGATTATCTCCACGCCAGACGGTCGCATGCCCTATAGCGAGGCGAGCACAGGCAAGCAGGCTTTTGCTCAATCTGACAATATGCAGCGCGGCGGGCCTCGCGGCGCGCTGGCCGCGCGCGATTTCGCAATCCCGGACGAGTTGATCGAGGACTTCCTTGAGAACGATGCGGAGATGGTGCTTAAATCGTTCCTGCGCACCTTCCTGCCAGACGTGGCGCTGACTGAGAAATTCGGATCGGCGGACTTGACTGAGCAGATCATACGGATCCAGAACGAGGCAAACGCTTTGGAGCGCGGCGCGAAGACCGAAGCGGAGCGCGCGGCCATCCGTGATCAGGCTAAGGCGGATATTCGCGATTTGGCTGCCATCCGCGACCGCATTCGCGGAACCTATGGCGCCGACATTCGTGCGAAACTGCCAGGGCTGGCGCGAGCGGCGAACGTGGCTCGCGTCTATAACCAGATCGTCTCGCTCGGCTCGGCTGGCCTGTCCTCAATCCCTGACTTTGCGGGCGTGGTTTTCCGCTGGGGCATGGACGCCGCGACGGGCAACGGCTGGTCACCCTATCTCAAGGCTCTGGCCGGAGACGCGACGGCGGTGAAGGCGCAGCGCGAGCAATTCCGCGCGATGGGCATTGGCATCGAAACATGGTCTGCCGGTCGCATGCAGGCGATGGAGGCGATGGCGGACAATTATCATCCGCACTCGCGGTTTGAGCGCGCGCTGGATGCTGGCTCTCAGGCATTTTTCATCGCGAACCTGCAAGCGCCGATGACAGATCTGGCCAAGCACATTGCCGCCTCCGTGACGAGCGCGGCGATGCTCAAGGCTGCGAAGCGCGTGGCCGATGGCGTGGCTAAGGAAAAGGATATTGGCCGGCTGGCGGCGGCGGGCATTGATCCTGACATGGCGCGGCGCATGTGGGCTGAGTTTTCTCGCCCTGGCGCTGGCGAGGTGATCGACGGGGTATTCCTGCCAAACCTCGACCGCTGGGAGAACCGCGAGGCGGCGAAGCGTTTCGAGGCTGCGCTGATGCGCGAGGTGAATATTGCGGTGATCACGCCGGGGCAGGAAAAGCCGCTTTGGATGAGCAATCCTGTCCTTGGCATTTTTGGTCAATTCAAGACCTTCACGGCTGGCGCGAATGAGCGCCTGCTTCTGGCGAACCTGCAGCGCGCGGACATGCAGACGCTGCAAGGCGTGATCGTGATGATGGCTGCCGGCGCGCTGTCGGTTACTGCGACGAGCATTGCCGCTGATCGCCCGCTTCCGGAGCGGCCTCAGGATTGGGTGAAGGAAAGCATTGAACGCTCTGGCATGCTCGGCTGGCTCTCGGAAGCGAACCAACTGGCGGCGAAGGCGACGAGCGGTGGCATCGACATGTATCGCCTGATTGGGGCGGACAAGCCGCTCTCGCGCAACGCTGCGACCTCTGCCGCCGGCATGCTGCTCGGCCCGACCTACAGCAAGGTTGAGGGCCTTTTTAAAGTGAGCGGCGCGCCCTTCCGCGAAGACGGCTGGACCGCGCGCGACACGCAGGATCTTCGCCAGCTTCTGCCGCTGCAGAACCTTTGGGCGTTGCGCCGGGTCTTCAACGAGGCGGAAGACGGCATCAATCGCTCGATGGGCATTGAACCGCTGGACCGCGACCGCCTGCAATGGTGAGTGTGCGTTAAGGGCTTGGGACGCGCGGGCATTCTCCGCGCATGGCACTGGCACCGCTCCCGACGATCACCACCACCCCGCGATACACGAGCGCAACGCTGACGGCGGCTGTGCGCGTGAATATCCCGTTCCCGATCTTTGGCGACGGCTCGGATCTGCTTGTCGTCCTCAACGGCGTGAAGCAGACAAGCGGCTGGTCGCTCAAGAGCGATAGCGGCTCGCTGGCCACGCGCCCGCGCCCGATCACTGACGGGTATATCGAGTTCACGTCTTCGACCACCGGGCTTGTGCAGGTGTGGGGGCGGCATGTTCCTCGCCGCACGGCGAACCTCAATGAAAGCGCCGGGCCGTCTGTCCGCGATTTCAACCTGACTGCGCTGGAAGATCGCGCGCTTCTCTCGGAATTGTTCGAGAGGTTGGGGCGAACTGTTGAGCTTCCTGTCGGCACGACTGGCTTGCAGCTTCTGACGCCGGCTGATCTGGCGTTGAAAGCCATTGGCTTTGATGAAGACGGCAATCTTGATCTGAAAATTGTCGATCAAGAGGGTGTTGATGCTGCCCTGGATAGTTTCCAGAACGCGCTAGATGCCGCCGAAGCTGCAATCATCGCAGCGCAGAGCAACATCGACACTCACGAGGCGCTGACCAACAACCCGCATGCGGTAACGAAGGCGCAGGTCGGCCTCGGGAACGCTGACAACACCAGGGACTTGGACAAGCCTGTTTCGACGGCCACGCAGGCCGCGCTTGACCTGAAAGCCCCGTTGGCATCTCCAACCTTCACCGGCGTTCCGGCTGGTCCCACGGCATCGACCGGAACCAACACCACGCAGTTCGCGACGACTGGCTTTGTGCAAGCGCAGCTTGCCGCGACCTACACGGCGGCTGATGTTCTCACCAAGATCAAGACTGTGGATGGCTCGGGCTCTGGCCTTGATGCTGATCTTGTGCGCGGCACGACGCCAAGCGCTTTCGCCCTCACGCTTCTGGACGATGCCGACGCCAATACCGCCCGCGCCACGCTTGGCACGAACAATGCCAGCAACCTGAACACCGGAACATTCCCCGATACCGTCGAACCGCTTCGCCTTCGCTCGGCGGCTGGACTGACCGACACGAAGGACATTGCCCGTTCTGGCAATTATGTCGTTGTCGATACCACGGCGGATCGTCCGCCCGGCACAACCTTCAATCTTGCCTATGGCACGATGACGGACGACAGTGTGTGGGGCGTTGCCTACTTTGTCGATTTTTTCAATCAGACAACTTACCGCCGGGCGAAAGAAAGCAGCACTTGGCAGTCCTATGAGCGGATCTACCAGACCGCCGCTGAGTTGAACGCCCGTATTGTCGCCGGCACCAACATTACGAAATCCTTCAATGGGGCGACCGGCGAGACGACAATCTCTGCCACGGGCACGCTTGGCGGCTCGGTGGCCTCTGTCGATGTAACCCGCACCGGAACGGGCAACATTTCTTCGACCAGCGTTGAAGGCGCGTTGCAGGAGCTGGATAACGAGAAGGGCGGGCTTGCGCTCAATAACACATGGACCGGGACGAACACGTTCACCGGGCTGTGTGATCACGATGGTATCATCAAGCAGCACGTCCTATCCGGCCTGACTGGTGGGACGTTCACGCCCTTCATCGACGCGAACATTCAGGAAAGCTACACGACTGCCAGCGGTCGTTTCATTGCCAATGCGCTCGTTGCGGAAAAGCTGACGGGCGGCACGGGCAACCGGAACACGCTCTATGTGACGGCCGGTTCGGCGGTCAATGAACCGGGGAAGTTCATCGACGCCATCGCCGGCATCTCGATCGCCCGCTCCGGCGCATCGGGAAGCTTCTTCGGCATCAACGGCTTTTCAGAGATCCAGGCAGGCGCGCTGACCTCTGCCGAGTGCATTGGCGGCGAGATGAACACGTGCGTAAAAAACGCCTCAGTGCTTCGCAAGGCTGCGTTGCACCTCTCGGATGTGGATGGCTCGACCGGCGTAGGCACCGTCTATGACGCCGCGCTGATGATCCTGAAGAGCACGGACAGTGTTGGATATGCGAACGGCATCCTGATTTCTGCCACGGGCACCCCAGGCAATCTTGGTGTCAAATCGACGGGCAAGGTCCTGTATTGCGAGCCCGGCACGCTTGCCGATGGCATCGATCTCTCGGCGGTCACATTCACCGGCAACGCCTTCAAGTCGAATGCGTTTGCGGTCGATAAGGATGGCAAGGTCTCGGCGCTTGGCTACCGGACCCGGCAGGGCACCGGCGGGGGCCTGCAGACCAACACGTTCAACATCTATTGGAACGGCACCGAGGCCGAGCTTTACATCGACGGCACGCGCCTCGGCAAAATCAACGTCACCCCATAAAGGAACGGCACATGGACGGCCTTACCGCCGAGCAAGAGCTTCAACTTTCGTTGGGGCAACAGGCGTTTCAAATCGCGTTTCTTCGGCAGGAAGCGCGCCTTGCGCAGCGGGCGATGGCCGCGCTGAAAGCCATTTTGGATGCTGATGAAATCTCGCCTGATACGCGAGCGCGGATTGTCGCGGAGTTTCCGGCTCTGGCGATGGTGAAGCGCCATGCGTGACACCTTCCCCGCATACATGCCCCAGCTTTTCAAGCACGAGGGCGGCTATGTCGATCACCCCCGCGACCCTGGCGGCGCGACGAACTTGGGCATCACGCTCAAGACCTTGCGCGCATGGCGTGGCCAGCCGGTCAGCAAGGCTGATGTGCGGGCGCTGACCAAGGCTGAGGCTGAGGCCATCTATCGCAAGGAATATTGGGACCGGATCGGCGGCGATGCTTTGCTCGCCGGGCCGGATGCCATGCTGTTCGATGTGGCTGTGAATTCTGGCGTCGGTCGCGCTCGGCAATGGATGCCGCTGATCACGGGCAAGAGCGCCGTGGATGGCGTGAAGGCTATTGGCGCGCGGCGTCGTGCATTCTTCCGCTCGCTATCCACCTTCGATGTCTTCGGCAAAGGCTGGATGCGCCGGGTGGCGGAAGTCGAGGCATGGTCCTTGGCATGGGCCGTGCGCTGGCAGGGCGGGGCCGTGAAGCCCGCGCTTGAGAAAGAGGCGACGAAGGCCAAGCGGCAATCGCAGGCGGCTGGTGGCGGTGCGGCGGCAACGGGCGGCGGGGCTATCGCGGCTCCGCAGGCAGAGGCCGTGGCTGGCGTCGATTGGTTCGCGCTCGCTGCCGTTGGTGTGCCGGTCGCGCTGCTGTTCGGGTTCCTGATTTATCAGGCCGTGATGCAGGGGCATCGGGCCAAGGCCATGCAGGAGGCGGCGAATGCCTGACATTCTCACCACGATTGCTACAACGCTCGCGAAGCAGGGCGCCCCTGTCCTTGGCGGGCTGATCGGAACAGCCATCGGCGGGCCTGCTGGCGCTGCCGTGGGTGGCTTGGCAGGGAAGGCGATTGAGGCCGTAGCTGATGCGCTTGGCTCCGATGCCACGCCAGAGGCCATCGCGGATGCGCTGACCAAGCCGGGCGCTGCTGATGCGGTGGCACCCCTCGAGCAGCAAGCCCCGGCGCTTCTCCCGCTCTGGCAAGCTCAACTGGCGATGGCTGCGCAAGCGCAGACTGCCGAGATCGAAAAGGGCTTCGGCTCTTGGAATGCGCGGCGAAACTTCGCGCATTACACCGCATGGTTCTTGCCCCTGCTGACGGGGTGCAGCGCAACGTATGCCTTCCTCGCTGGCCTGCCCAGCGCGCCTGCCATCGCCGGCCTATTCGCCTCCACAACTGCGCTCGCCATTGCATGGACTGCCGCAAATAGCGGCGGCAAAGCGGTGACGGATGCTGTCTCTGCGTGGAGGGCTGGCAAATGAGCCGCGAGCCCATCGGGGAAAGGGTTGCTGTCGTGGAGACGCAAGTGAAAGCGATCCGTGCCGAGATGGCGCAGCACCGCGAGGAAGTCAGCGAGCACCACGCTGAAATCAAGCAGGCGCTGGCCACGATCATCGATAACCAGCGCGCGGGCGCGGCGGATCGCGAGCAGATGAAGGCGGATATCGCCTCCATGAAGCCGCATGTCGAGACGGTCGCGGCGGCAAAGACCTTCTGGACCGTGGCCGGCTGGGTGAGCGCCACGCTCGCTGCCATCGGCGGGGCCTTCTGGGGCCTGTGGATGGTGATCCAGCCCTACATCAAGCTGCCTTGGAGGTGATCCCATGCTGCGCCTCATTCTCTGGCTTGCGGTGCTCATCTCGCCCGCGTCGGCTCAACTGTTCCCTGGCTCGTGCTGCGGTGAATATGACTGTCTCCTGAAGCCCGTCCCGCGCGCTGAATTGGAGAGGCGAGAAGACGGCTGGTTTCTGCTGAAAGAACGGGTGCTGATCCCGTTCGATCAGGCCCGGCGCTCTCCCGATCATGGCGTCTATATTTGCCGCACGGAGATGGGCTTGGGCTGGCTTATCACGCCTCGTGATGAAAAGCCCTGCCTCTTTATCCCAGAGAGTGACGGATAACCTATCGCGCCTCGCGCGCCACGATGTTCCGGTTCGTGCCGGATCCCGAGTGGGCCTTCGCTGGGTTCGCTCTGTTTGACTGCCCTCGACTTAGCCCGCCTCCTTCACCGGAGCGCGGGCTTTTTCGTTTCAGGGCAGGGCTCGGATGGCGGCTGCGTAGCCCTTGCCGGGGTGCGAGCCCAAGTGATCCGCTTCGCTGGCTCGCCAGCCACCGAAAGGACCGTCGCGACGAATAGACATGCCCATCGCGTTATTCTCGCAATAGAGCGCCGCTTCCTCCTTCATGGATGCCCTGCCTCGCGCTTCGGCTTCGCGGAGGGCGGTGGCAACGGCTTGAACCTTCCGCCATTCGTCGGCTTGGCAAAGAACTTCTGTGTCGAGTTCTCGCGCCTTTTCCTCAGCCCAATCACTCACGGTTCACCTCCTCGATTGCAGCGCGGGCGATCATGTGAACCGGCATGCAGACGCATTGATCGCCAAGCGCGCAGCCCAGCGGCCCGTTTTCTCGGCAGAAGCCCATGTCCTGAGAGCAGCCGCGTGTTTCGTCGCGTATCTGCTTCAACGCCTCCACCAGCCCCGCCTGTTTCACACGCAGGGCCTCGTTCTCGGCCTGCAAGCGGCGGATGAGGGCGGCGGCTTCTTTGAGCATGACGACTCTGTCGCTGAACGTGAGCGGCGCTCCGGAGGCAGGATCGTAAAGCACGCATTCAAGCTTCTTTGCCATCTTCTCAGGCTCAGACATTGGGGGTTCCTTTCAAGGAGCGAATGGCGGCTGCGACGGTGTTGCAGCATCTTTGCGCCAGTCGCTTATTATCGTCGGCTTGGACAGGGTCGATCATGGAAAGCAGCGGTGATGCCAGCGCCTTCCCGTATTCATCGCGGACTCGATCCGCCACCTTCGCCGCTTCTTCCAGCGCCCTGTCTCGCACTTCCGCCTCCCGCGCCTCCAACTCTCGGATGCGGGAGATCAGCGCGAGCATGGTCGCGGGGTTGGCGGCTGCTCTGTATGCGTGCCAAGTCTGCGCCCATACAATTGATCGCAGCACAACTTCGCCTGCTTCCACAGCCGCCTTCGCCTTGGCTTCCAGATCGTCTAGGTCAAGCTTGGTCATGCGTCACCTTTGAGCGGGGAGGCGGAGAGCATGGCGGGCCAGCAACGGCGCTGCGACTGAAACGAAACACCGGCCTTTTCTGCCGCGATAAACATCTCGTAAGTAGGTTCCACCGGCACAACCTCACACCCCGCCTCACGGATAGCGCGAAGGGTGTCGCGGGCGTGAACTTTTGATATGAGCTGGCGGTTTTTGGGGTCAGGGATGCTCTCCATTACCCTCGTGTCCCATGCAGCGGGGTCAATGGCCCTCGCCATGCGTTCGATCAGTTCTGCCTCAGTCATGGCTGTTCTCCTGATTGGCCGCGAGGGCGAGGATGTCATCGCGTGGACCACCGGACGCCGATCCTTCGCTAAGCCAAAGGCGGTCATCGTCATAAGACAGGTCGAACAAGCCAGCGCCGGCATCGTAGATCCGCATCGGCCCCACTCTCTCTCCGCTCGCCGTCACATAGAACTTCCCGGCTTCAAGGCGGAAATTGTCGGGCTTAGCCGGGCGATACCCAATAATGTCGTTGGGTTCCTGCGACCCTTTTTTCCATTCCCAACGGTAGTCGAGTTTGAGCTTCCGCGTAGTTTCTTTGTCGCGAAGCTCAACCTGCGTCAGCGTGGTATTCGACACCGGGCATTCTCCACCCGGCCAAGGAATGAAGCCTTCGGGGATGGTGGGGGTGGCAACTGGTAAGCCTTCCTTACAAGTTGCGGGCTCGACACCCTTCACCCGCACCGCCTCTGCGGCTTCAAGGGCTGGCCGTAAATGTCTCGCTTCGATCAACCAGCCGCGCTCTGACAGTTCAGCCTGCGCCGCCTCAACCTCTGCATCCGTTACCGTGCTCATGTCTCTTCCTTTGGCTGGGGCTGCTGTTCGCGGCTCATGGCTTCAAGATGGCGGGCCACAATCTGGAGGCCCATCAGCTTGGCTTCCGCATCGTCTGACTGTCCGAAATAGCGAAGCGCGAAGCTATCTTCCTCGCTCAGCGTTCCTAGTGATTGGAGGTCGGCGCGAGACAGCGTGAACGTGTAAGTTTGGGTTTGCTCGCGCTCATTGTGGGTGAACCGCCATTCCATCACAGCACCCGTTCCGAAAGGATGGGGGAGGGGGCGACGACCGGCACAAGCGCGCCGCGCTCAAAGCACACCCGGCGCTGTTCCTCGTCCTCGCGGTAGTAGTAGGCCACCATATGCAAAAGATCGTCCGGATTTTGATCGCCCGCGCGAAGGTAGTCGATGGCCTCTTGCACGCTCCGCCCAAATTCCGGCTCAAGCCAATCGTTGTCCAGCCGGACCCAATTGCAGCCCTCAGGCAGAAGGCCTTCGAAAGACCATGACCAGTCGGCATTTATCGTAATGCTTGCCGTGCCGAGTTCCATGTAGCGCACGAAACTGACGATCTCCCCGTCTTTCACGGGGTTGGTGTGTTTGCCATAAAAATCCGCGAGCATGAGCGTGCCATTATCGGCCCGCACAAGGTGCTCATCAATCGTGGCGAAGCCCTTCGGCGCCACTTCATCCATAAGATCAGTTTGCATCCACTCGCTCATCTCGCTTCTCCCTTGGCTTCCTTGCAGCCCATGTGTGTCTTGCCGTCAGCGGCGATGCGGGGCGTCATGCCGCCGCGAAAAAGGTTGACGAGGTATTGGCACCCCGTCGTCTGGTCGGTGTAGACTTGGGTGTAATTGTCCCAGTTGAGCGCGGGTGGCTCTTTGGCCGCTGCGGCCCCGACGAGAGCCAGCATCGCCAGACCGGCCAAGGCAGCGCGTTCCGACAACTTGGGGAATTCAGCACGCTTGTTTTCGGAACAGAGCGTTGATACGACAAGCGGGCCTTCCGGCCTGTCACGCCGGCACTCCTGGCGCTTTGCAATGTCGCCGGTTCGTTCGCGCTGGTTTCCGCGCTGTTCCGGCAAATGTTTTGCAGTCCTCGTGGGCATTTCTGCATTCCTTCCAATCTGTTAACCGGATTTTACCGATAACCTTTCCTTTTGGTCATCGTGCCGAATAGACATTATTTCTCAGGCGCTTGGGCTCCACGTTTTGCAACTGTTTTGCGAGCGGTTTTCAACTGCGTCGCCTTTTCGTTCTGCCGGCTGGCGATCAGGCGCTCATCGACGTGGCGCGAATAGTGCATCACCATCTGCATGGACATGCCGCGCCGCGCGCTGATTTCCTGATGCGAGTAGCCGGCGATCCGGTCATCACAGACGGCGGTGGCTCGCAAGTCGTGAGGCGTTACGTCGCCAACCATCTCGTTGCCTGGGCGCGCCTTCCAAGCGTTGAAGGCCATGCGGAACGCCTTTGGGTTCTGCCGCTTCCCGCCGCGCCCGGTGACATAGGGAACCATCGTCGGCACATCCCAACCGTCGATCTCGGCCATGCCTGCCTGTGTCAGCGGGATCCAGTGCTGGCGATCTTTCCGGCGCTTGGTGATCTCGATCTTGATGCCGGCGCCATCGCGATCCGCCGGGCGCATTTTCAGCACGTCGCTGATGCGCTGGCCGGTGGCTCGCCCAAGCTGGAAGTAGCGGGCAATCGGCTCCGGCGCGGTGCGGATGATGTGCTGAAAGATCGGCTCCGGAATGGGCTTTGCGCCTGCGTCCAGATCGACCTCAAGCCGCCGCACCTCGCGCGCCGGATTGGACCGGCACAAGCCGCGCTCTGCGCAGAAGCGAAAGAACTCCTGCACCACGGACAGCGTGAGATTGCCAGTGTGCGGGCGGTCGCCAAACTGGTCGCGCATGGTGGCGACGCCTGCCGGGCTCACCTGCTCGGGCGTGAGATGCCCCCACGCCTCGCTGATGCGATCGAGCGCGATGCCGTAAACATTCTTCGACCCCTCGCGCAATCGAGCCCAACGCGGCGAGCGCTTATATTCCTCGATCACGGACTTGATGGATCCGGGCATGGATGCCGTGCCCTGCGCGGCGTGGTAAGCGGTCCAGAACTCGGGCGAGGCGGGCCCGCCGGGCAGTCGCACCAATGGCCCCTTGCTGGCCGTGCCGCGCCCCTTCTGGAAATACCAGTAGATTTGCCCCTTGCGGCCCTTGACCGAAAAAACACCCTCAGGAATGGGCACGGTTCTTGTCCTTCGCATGGATAACCCCTCTCACAGATGGGTCATCATCCAATTCCGTTTTCGGCGCGCCCGCAAGGACGGCCTCCACCGCTGGCCAATACCAGCGCACGATCTGCCCGGCACGAACCGTGGCCGGCGGGACGATGCCGCGCTCCACCCATGCGCGCCACGTGTCCTCGCTCACCTCGCAACGCGCGGCGGCGGTTGCTGCCGAGACAAAAATAGGGGCGGGCTTGGTCATGCGACCCCTCCAAACAAAGGCGCATCGCCCACGATGCGGCGCTCGGCGATGCCGGCATATTCGGGGTTAAGCTCGATCAGTGTCGCATGGCGCTGCAGGCGATCCGCCACAAGGCCAGTGGTGCCGGCCCCGCCAAACGGATCAAGCACGTGATCACCCGGCCGCGATCCAGCCTTGATGCACCGCTCCGGCAGTTCCGGCGGGAAGGTCGCAAAATGCGCCTCTTTGAAAGGCCGGGTGGCAATGTTCCAGACGTTACGGGCGTTGCGGCCGTTGGCAGTCTGCTCGGCTTTCTCCATAGCATCCCACCGATCATTGAACCCGGCATGCCGGCGAGAATGTCCACGCTGTTTGTCGGCTTTCGGGGCAACAGCCTTCATCGGGCCATTGGTTTTTGCCCCGCCGTTAGCGCGCATCGAGCCAGCCTGATTTTCCAGATTGGGCTGAGCAAGCCGCGCAATGCTGCTCTCGGCCATACCCTCGCGGATCGCATCGGCGTCGTAGAAATACCGTTCGGATTTGGCGAAGAGGAACACCTTCTCATGCGCGCTCGTCGGTCGATCCGTCACGCTTTCGGGCATGGGGTTCGGCTTGGCCCAGATGATTTCACTGCGCAGCCACCAGCCATCGGCCTGCAACGCCAGCGCCACGCGCGCCGGAATCATCATCAGGTCTTTGGCCTTGTAGCCGGGTGTGCGCTTCAAAGAGCCCGTCCCCGTTTCCAACTGCGGACTAGCCGCGATTTGCACGGCCGAAAGAGCCTTTATCTTTGGGCCGCCACCCAAGTGCCCGTTGCCCTTCAAAGTAGATTTCTCAGAAGGCGCCCCGCCACGCGATTGCGCTCCCCAGGAACCGGCATAGCTATCGCCGAGATTAAGCCAGAGCGTGCCATCATCCCGAAGCACGCGGCGCACCTCGCGAAACACCGCCACCATTTCGGCAATGAAGGCATCGGGCGTCGGCTCAAGGCCTATCTGGCCGGACACTCCGTAATCGCGAAGCCCGAAGTAAGGCGGGCTTGTCACGCAGGTTTGAAACCGGCCAGCCGGAAGGCCCGCAAGCACTTGCCGGCAATCGCCCTGGATGATGGTGATGCTCATGCTGCGCCTCCATCGACAAACTCGCTGCCATCACGCAGCCGATAGGTGATCGTGCCCCGCGCCTCGTCCGCGTCGATCTGCTCGCCTGCGATCAGCTTGGGAATGAAGAGGTGCGACACGCATCCCAGCGCCTGCTCCTGCGCATCTAAGGGCCGGCCATTGTCTTTGCCGCATGCCCAAAATTCAGCGCTGCGCGGCTCTGCGAAGATGCACGTCCGGCAATGGGCGCGCGCGCGAGCCTCGCCGTGGCAGATGTCGCGGAAGTCGCATAGCTTGCACGTCCAGAAATCCGGCTTCTCGGACAGGCGCGCGGGCGGCTCCTGTGCGAAGGCAATGCGCTCGGCCTTGGCGATGATCCGCGCAACCTCGGTAGGATCGACCTGCACGCGCTCTGCGCCCAACTCGTCCGTGTCCTTGTTGTGGCTCATGTAGAGCGCGCGTGTGAGGCCGCGCCCGTGCATGTAGGTCTGCATCTGCGCGTAGTGCTTGGGGTTGGCCTGCTTCACACCAGCGCGTCGCCACGCCTTCCAGTTCGCGTCGTTGTGCGTCTTGCATTCCAGCAGGTGCACGGTCTTCTCCGCGCCGGGAACGCCTGTCGCCTCACCGTCGATCGAGCCGGTCAGCATGCCCTGCGCGAGAGGCAGGATCTGGCCTTGCGAGTGTTCGACCTTCACGCCAACAGCGGTCAGATTGGCGACGATCCGCACTTCCTCACGCTGCCCCGTCTCGAACAGGCGCAACATGCGCCCGCTCCACCGCTTGGGCGGCAAAGCCCAGCGGAACCGATACCAAAGGCGGCGCTCGCACTCGTCGCCAATCTCGGAAGCCCGCAGCGTCGGATAGTCAGCCGGCGTCTGGCTGGCCTCGTAATGCCGCTCGATGGCTTCCTCGACCGGCTCGCGAATGTTGAGCGCCGCCATGGTCAGCGCTCCCCTGTTTTGGCGCGCTCGGCGATCATGGCGTCGGCAAGCTGATAGGACCGCTCTGCCACGTGCTTCGGGTCAGTGCTCATCCACATTGGACCAGTCGCCCATTTAAGCGAGTGCGCGGCGAAGTAGTCGCGCAGGGTCATGCCGTCTTGCCGGCCCATTCCGACCATCCCATCGGGCGAACGCCACGCTACAAACGGAAAAGCGGAGCCGCCATTGTCGATTGCCATGTCTGTCACCGCTTCCACGGACGCGAGGCGACAGCAGCGGGAGCTGCCGCCGGGCGGGCCTGCGTGGCAGCAGGAGCGGCGGCGCGGGCCGGCGGCGTTGCAACCGGAGCCGGAGCTTCGCTTGCAGCCTTGTAGGCCTTCACGATGTTCTTGGGTCGGTATTGCGGATCGTCCTGCTCGATGATGACGCGAACCACCAGCGGCGCGCCGTGCAGCTGCGTGCTGTCCTCGAGATGGCCGGAGAAGCCGATGGCGCGGCACAGCGCGTTGATCTGCTTCTGACCGATCTCCTGCGCCTTGGGATTGGAGTGGCGATAGTTGATGCCATCCCAGATCTTGCGCCCGCGGAACTCGCCCTCGATCACCTCGAACGTGATGGCCAGCCGCTCGCCGTTGCCGGCCTTGGTCTGCAGCGCGTCGCTCTCGATGATCTCCACCAGGTATTCGCCTGCCGGGACCGGCTCAAGGCTGTCCGGTTCGGGAAGGTCTTCCGTATTCAGGTTCAAAGTTGCCATGATGCAATGCTCCTTCTAGGGCTGGCGGTGGTCAGGATTGCGGGCCGCGCAAGGAACCGAAATGCTTCCATGCGTCAGGGTTCTTCTTCTCAATGCGAAGGCTCTCGACGCTTTGGCGGTTGCGCTCTGCCTCGCGAGCAAAAGCCTCAGCCTCCGCGCGCCGCTCGCCGCGCTTCCGGTTCCAGCGCAAGCGCGGCGGCGTTCCCATAGGCCGATGCGGCGGATGGTCGCCGGCAGGAGCGCGCGCGGTTCCGGGAGAGACGTTGAAGCTGTAGAAAGACTGAATTAGGCGTTTGGCAGCGTTGAGCATTCTCAACTCCTGTGAGGTGCAGATTTCAGGATTGAACAGGGAGGAAGGGGGCGAGGGCGGCGAAGCCCTTGCCCTTCTCGTATTTCAGCTTGGCCGGCATGCCGTAGCGGTTCTTCGCCTTGAACGCGGGCCGGGCCTCGGTGAAGATGAAGCGATCAATGCCGCCTTCCGCGACGGCGCGGGTCTTGTTGAAGCCCTGATCTTCCTTCTTGATTGCCACGTCCTGCTTGATCAGCAGGATCGCGTCCATCTCATCCTCAAGCATGGCCCGCGCGCGCTTGTGCAGCCGCAGGTCATAGCGAGAATAGGAGACGGAAGACGGGTCATCGAACCGTTCGATTTCAGAATGGCAGATGACGATGATCGTCATGCCCTTGTCGATGCGGAGCGCGTTCAAGCCGCCGATGAGGTCACGCCAGCGGTCATCCGCGAGGACATAGCCCTTGCCGTAGCCGGGCTGCTCAATATTGTCCCATTTGTTTTCCTCGCACACGCTCTCCCAAACCAGCGGTTCCAGCTTGTCGGCGCTATCGATGACGACAGTGCGGAATTCGTGCTCCTCCGTGTAGAGCGAGCCGATGGCGTCCATGACTTCCCCGAAGGAAGACAGCTTGCCGAACGTGTCGATCTCCATGCCGCCGGGCGTGCCGTCCTCGACCTGCAAAAAGATCGGGGCGGGGAACTCGCTGGCCAGCGTGGTCTTGCCCATGCCCGGCGGGCCGTAGACAAGAAGGCGAGAGGGATCGTTTGCGCTCTTGCGAGCAAGGCGCGACCAAATACCAGACATTGATGATCTCCTAGGGGTGAGAAGGTGGGGCGGAAGGTTCCTGCCGGCCAACGGGGAGGACATTGCCGGCAGGAGCCCCCGCCGCCCCAGCGCCCGCGGCGCGAGCGAGGGAAGCGAGAAAGTCGAGAAGGTCAGGAAGGCAGGCGACGGGAACCACGATCACCTCGCACGTCTCCCGCGCAATCGAAGGGGAGCGCATGGTCAGCGGAGCGCAGTTCTTCTTGTCGTCTTCCGTCACGCCATAGCTCACCAGAAGATCGCCAATGGCCTTGAAGCGATTGTCCGCGTCGCCGCTCTCCTTCTCGGAAATCAGCAATGCGACAGCAAAGCGGCCATAGATCTGGCATCCGGTGGCGCTGCGATCAGCCTTGATCATCCATCCGGCTTGCTCGGACCACCGCTTATAAGCCGTGGTCTTGATGCGACCGGATTTCCCCTTGCCGCGCGCATTGTGAAACATGTTGTTTAGCGACGGCGGGATGGGAAGGCGAGCCCAAAAGCCCCCGACACGCGCCGCGAAGGCCCATGTCGGGGAAGGCTGGGATAAAGTCGTGACGAGGGCAGTCATGCCGCCACCCGCAGAAGATCCGGGCGCGTCGCGGCGATCTGCATCGCCTCATCCAAGTGCTGATCGATCACGTCGATCAGCCATTTCCGGGTGCCGATGAGCGCAAGGATGCATTCATGCACCACGCTCGGCTTGGCGCCGGCCTCAAGAATGTCGCGCGCCATCATGGTGGCGATCGCAGACGGCGGCTTCTGGCTCATGCAGCGCTCCCGTGGGTAACGTTAATCAGCGGCTCTGCTTGCTTCTCGATCCGCTCAGCGAGAAAGTCGTTGGGAGTCACGGCGCCACGGGTGGCGCGATAGATGCGCTCCGCAGTGTCTGCAGACGGCCAAGCCTGTCCGCTGCACCAATGCGTAACGATCGTGGGGGAGACCCCGACCATTTCTGCAAAGGCCGAACGGCGAATTTTCTTCTGGGCGAGATAATCAGCGAGCTTCATGAGGCATAGTTATGGTTAAACCAAAATTTGGTGTCAACAAAAATTTTGCTGCTGGTTTATGGAACGGCGTGCCGGCTGCTGCGATTATCCACAGCATGACAAGCGACAACGTTCATCCACGGCTTCGGCAGCGCGGGCGCGTCTTCATTCGCGAGTGGCGAAAGCACCGCGGGCTCACGCTGGAACAGCTGAGCGAGCGGATCGATATGAGCCCCGGCAATTTGTCGCACCTCGAACGGGGCATGGTCGCCTATACCCAGGACACGCTGGAAGCCTTGGCGGAAGCGCTGGGGACAGATGCTGCCTCACTGCTGATGCGTGACCCGACCGGGCCTGATGCCATATGGAGTGTCTGGGAATGCGCGAGCGCTGCCGAGAAGCAACAAATCGTGGAATTGGCCAAGGTCGTCATCAAAAAGGCCTCCTGATTGCGGTTTTGCTGGCCTTGGCGGGCTGCCAAAGCACGGAAGGCGTGAAGCAGGGGCTGGCCAGCGCGTGGCTCGGGAAGCCGGCTGATGCGTTTTTTGCCCGGCACGGATTGCCCGCGAGCTCGCATGCGATGCGCGATGGCGGCATGCTCTACGAGTGGCGCGAGGCTGGCGCGGTGCAAATGCCGGCGCAGACAATCACCTCATTTTCAGTTGGGCCGGGCGGCGGCATGGCCACATCAAGCACTGTTGGCGGCGGCTCGATCGCAATCGGCTGCACGGTGCAAATTGCCGCAGATGCGCGCGGAATGATCACGGAAATCCGCCCAACGCGCGACACGATCGGGCGCTGGCAGGTGTCACGATGCGCCGAGATATTCGGGAGCCCGTGAATTTTTTTTGGTTTTAGCAAAATAATTAATTGACGATTTTTTTTGGTTAAACCATAAATCCCTCCACGCTGATTTTTGGCGATGGAGACGATGATGCCGAATTTCCACAACATGAGCGATGGCCTGCTTGCCGACCGATATGGCGAGGTGAGCGCGCGCAAATCGGCCTGCGAGGCTGAACTTTCCGATCTCAAGGCAGAGATGGTGCGGCGCAACGTGACGCAGGCCACTGGCGCGCGGTTCGCTGTGACGATTTCCGAACAATCCTCGACGCGGCTCGACACGAAGGCGCTCAAGGAGGCGCTCGGCGCCGAGATCATCGCGGAATACGAGAAGACAAGCATCTCGACCGTGGCTCGCGTGAAGGCGGTTGCGAGCGAGGCCGTGTGATGCAAACGATCCGCGATCTTTCCGATGACGACCTGCGCGCGATGGTTGAGCAGGGCCTTCCGCTGGCTGATTACGTGGCGGAAGTCGAGCGGCGGACGCAGCGCGCTCGGCATGACGCGCTGGTCCGCGTGATGGCGCTGGAAACGCAGAACGCGATCCTTCAAGCCCGGCTGAGCCTGCGCGATGACGAGATTGCGCAGCTGCGCGCCAAGCTGGCGGGGGCTGCATGATGCCGCTGAGCGCAGTGGAATGGGTGCGGCTGGCCGTGCTGGCCTTGAAGGATGGCCAGCCGGGCGATGCCGAGAAGGAGCGCGTGAAGTCATGGCGCGCGCGGCTGTCTGTGGCTCACAAGCGATTGTGTCTGGCGCTGCGCGAGGCAAACCGCGCCGGGCAGAACGAGATGAAGCGGCGGATCATGCGAATGATCAATTGGGTCCGCACGGAATTCTATCGGACGCGCAAGGTGCTCGCATGCAGCTGAGGCCATACCAGCGCGACGCCGTGGATGCGGTGCTGTCCTATTGGGGCAAGGGCGGTGGAAATCCGCTTGTGGAGATGGCGACCGGCACCGGTAAATCGGTCGTGGTGGCGAACCTGGTGCGCGAGCTGACTGAGCACGATCCGGAGACGCGCGTGCTCATGCTGGTGCATGTTCGAGAGCTGGTCGCGCAGAACGCGCAAGCGCTGCTCCGGGCATGGCCGGCGGCTCCGCTGGGCATCAACTCGGCGGGCCTTGGCCGGCGGGATCGCGGAAGCCAGATCCTGTTTGCCTCCATCCAATCCGTGGCGCGCGAGGATCACAACTCGATCGGACGCCGGCATGTCATCCTGATCGATGAAGCGCATCTGCTGCCGAACAGCGGCGATGGGCAATATCGCACGCTGATCGATCGGCTGCGGGATGCTGAGCCGGAGTTGCGCGTGGTCGGCTTCACGGCAACCCCGTATCGCCTTGGGATGGGCCTGCTCTATGGCAAGGGCGCGCCGTTCGATGAGGTGGTCTATTCCTACGGCATCGCGGAAGGTGTGGCCGATGGCTATCTTTCTCCTTTGGTGTGCCGCCTGGGTTCATCGGAAATCGATGTCAGCGCGGTGAAGCGGCAGGGCGGAGAATTTGTCGCTGCCTCGCTGCAGGAAGCAGCGCGCCGTCCCTCGCAAGTGGTTCTGTCCTGCAAGGATGCCGTGGAGCAGTTGCAGGATCGGAAGTCGTGGCTCGTGTTCTGCGCGGGCGTGGAGCATGCCGAGGAAACCGCTGACCAGTTCCGAGAGCTTGGCATCAACGCAGCCTGCGTGACGGGCGAAACGCCGACGCATGAACGCGACCGGATCCTGCGCGCATTCAAGGCCGGGCAGATCCGCGCGCTGACGAATGCGAACGTGCTGACCACGGGCTTCGATGCGCCGAACGTTGATGCGGTGGTCATGATGCGTCCGACGCTCTCGACCGGGCTTTATTGTCTCGATGCCGAGACTGAAATCCTGACTTCGCGCGGCTGGAAGGGCATGGGCCAGGTCATGTTGGGCGACGCCGCGCTGGCGATGGATATGGAGACAGGAAAAGGCGTTTGGTCTGGCGTGATTGCTCAAATTGAGCACCCGATGAGCGCTGGCGAAAGCTGGGTTTCATATGACGCGCCGCGCGCGAATTTTCGAGTGACTGATCAGCATCAAATGCTGATTTCTACGAAGACGCGCGCAGGGCGGACCCCGTGGAGAAAAGAGACTGCCGCCACGGCGCAAGGGTTCAAAGACGGAATTTATGTGCCGACTGCTGTGCATGTTGATGCGCCTGGCGTCCCACTTTCGGATGATGAGCTTTACCTGATCGGCATGATCATGACGGATGGGTCTATTACGACGCATCAGGTCACGATTTATCAGTCTGAGCGGCATCCAGAGATTATTGAGCGGATAGAAAGCGCGTTGGGCCGCGCCGGGATTGCCTATTCCAAGGCAATGGCGGCTGCAGACAGCCAGTTTCCTGAGAGGCATGCGCGCTGGCGGTATTCTATCAGCGCCGGAGATCCGCGCTGTGGGAGGCCGGGCAAGGGCATCCGTTATCTGTTCCCGTTCCTCGACAAAGAGCTTTCTCCCGCCCTGTTCCAATTGTCGAAGCGGCAATTTGCGGTGCTCTTGTCGGCCATGTGGGACGGCGACGGCTCGAAGATTGAAAAGTGCCCGTCCGTCGATTGGACGCCGCGAGGCGTGACGATTTGCACGGCTCGCCGTGTGGTTGCGGATAGGCTTCAAGCGCTTGCGGCGATGCATGGCTACACATGCAATCTCCGCTGGGAGCACGGCGCGCGGAAAAATCCAATCGCGATCCTGACATTCAATGATCAGGACTGGCGTAGCGTTGGCGGATCCGGCCCTCGGCCTCAAATTGTCATGAAGCCTGCCACGGATGAGCGCGTTTGGTGCGTGCAGACTGAGCACGGGACAATCGTCACTCGGCGGCGCGGCAAAGTGACGGTTATGGGCAACTGTCAGATGCTGGGCCGTGGCACGCGCCTCGCGCCGGGCAAGACGAATTGCCTCGTGCTCGACTATGCCGGCAATGTGCGCCGTCATGGGCCGGTGGATGCGATAGAGGTGCGCGGGCGGAAAGGCACACCGGGCGAGGCGGTGGAAAAGACCAGCGTGGACAGCGTGCGAGCCAAGGAATGCCCGCAATGCAAGGCGCTGCACGGGGTCGCGAAGCTGGTCTGCGACGATTGCGGGTACACATGGCCCAAGGCGGAAAAGGAAATTGCCACGCGCGCGGATCGCGAGGCCGTGGTGATGACGCGCGAGCTCGAGGAAGTCTGGCACGAGTGCACGCGCGGAATGATCGTCGCGCGGCACGACAAGGCAGGTGGCATTCCATCTTTGCGGGTCGAATATGTCGTGGGCTTCACCGGCTATCGCGAGTGGATCACGCTGGATCATCCGGGGCTGGCTTGCGCGCGAGCTTTGCAATGGTGGCAGGGCATGACGGGCTTGCCGATGGCAGCTGCTGCTGGCGAGCGCGTGGCCTTTGCGCTGGCAGTGTGGGCGAGCGTCCAGCCGAAACAGGTGTGGGTGCAGGTCAAGCGCGATGGTCAATACTGGCGCGTGACGAAGCGCAAGGTGGTGCGCGCGGATGGCCGGCTTGTTGAGATCGATGAGGCGATGCGCGTGCGGTTTGCAAGCATGGAAAGGGCTGCGTGATGGTGGCCTTTTACAACGAAATTGATCCTGCTGCCGCGCATATTCTCGCTCACCAAATCGCTCGCGGGGTCATCGCTCCGGGCATCGTTGACACTCGATCCATCAAGGAACTCCGCGCAAATGACCTCAAAGGCTTCACGCAGGTCCACCTTTTCGCAGGCGGCGGGCTCTGGTCAGTCGCAGCTAGACTTGCTCGATGGCCTGACGCCCGCCCCATCTGGACAGCCTCGTGCCCCTGCCAGCCGTTCTCGCAAGCAGGCAAGGGGCGCGGAACTGATGATGAGCGGCATTTGTGGCCAGACGTGGCTGGACTGCTCGATGAGTGCCGAGAGGCCGGATGCGAGCCTCCTGTCATCGTGGGAGAACAGGTTGCGGGAAAGGCTGGCTACGATTGGTTCGACGGAGTCCGCGCTGATCTGGCGAAGCAAGGATACGGGGCGCGGGTGGTCGATATCCCGGCTTGCGCCGTGGACGCCCCCCACATCCGTCAGCGGCTCTATTGGTGCGCGGTGGCCGACTGCGCAAGCGATGGATGGGAACAAGGGCAGTCTGGGACCGAGGCCACACGATACGGGCGTGGGTCTGGCGCAGATGATTTCAGCCGCGAAGGGGCAGTGGCCGACGCCGACCGTGGCGGATGTGCAGGGCGGCAGGAAGACGCGCAGCGGCGCCAGATCGAACGAGCCGCTGTTGAACGGACTGATGACGTGGAGCACGCCTCGCGCGTCGGATGGAGCGAAGGGCGGGCCGAACATGAGCTTCGGGGCGGGCGGGCAACCGCTGCCAGCGCAGATGCATCAGGCGGGCTTTTACCCAACGCCGGAAGCTTCGGACGTCAGGAAGCATTCGGAGGTTCCTGCAACGGTTTTGCGCCGAATTGGCAAGAGGCAACAGATAGCGACCAACGCATTCATTTCACTGACCGCTCATCAGATGGCCGCAACGGAACCCACTGGTCAGACGCCGAATGGATTACCTGCCATGACGGAAAAGCGCGGCGCGCCAAACCCGGCCTTCGCCTTCTGGTTAATGGGGTTCCCGGAAGAGTGGATCTCTGGCGCGTTGGAGGCAATGCAATCGTTCCGCAAGTCGCCGCGGAAGTCATCGCCGCGCTGATGGACGTGCTCCCCGATTGGAGGGCTGCGGCATGATCCTCGGCAACAAGAACGATTTCCACGTCTGCGCTGTCTGCGCGCGCCGGTCTGCCGGGCTGGGCTATGCGCCGGCTGACCGAAAGCCCGTGCTCTGGGTCTGCGATGAGTGCCTGCCATTGGCGCGAGAGGTTTACACAATGAAGAAGCTGGATGCCTTTGAACAGATCGCGCTCACGGATGCGGTGAAGGCGGTGGCTGACGAGCAGATCGGCGCGGTGGTGGAGGCGATCTGGGCGAGCGGGGTGCAGACGCTGGCTGATCTGAGCCCGGAGAAGTTTTCCGAGGTGGTGGAGCGGCTGGTGCTCGACGGTGCGCTCCATGAAGCCACGCGCAAGGGCATTGTGGCCTTTGGGGACTCGATCCGGAAACAGTGCAGTGAGAACAAGGCGCCGTTCTGATGAGGGATCCTGAAAAGGAAAAGGCGCGCAAGCGGCGCTGGTGGCGCAAGCGGTGGGCTGCTGACCCTGTATTTCAGGAGCGCGAGCGCGAGCGGCTGAAACTGCTGGCAAGAGCAATCCGGGCGAAGGCGCGGGAATTGGATAATCGGAAATCCTGACGGGGCACAATGCCGGACAATGTGGACGATCTGCGCAAGGCGCTCTGGTCGGCGGGCTATCGGCCCGTCGCGGTCAAGACAGGCGATAAGCGCCCGGATGGCGAGGCGTGGCAGGCGCGGGCACGGCAATCTGTGCCGGAAGCTGCTGCCCGACCTGCATCCTCGCGCGCCTCGAACACGGGCATTTTGTGCGATGGGCTGCGCGCGATTGATATCGACGTGGAAGATGAGGAAATCGCGGGCCAGTGCGAGGCGGTGATTTTCCAGCTGATCGGCATGGGGCCGGTGCGGACGCGCGGCGGGGGCAAGCGGCTCATCGTCTATCGCGCGGCGGAAGGCGAGCCGGTGAAGCGCTGGGTGGCTGGGCCTGCCGGCAAGGTAGAAGTGCTGGGCAAAGGTCAGCAATTCGTGGGCTATGGCCGGCATCCCTCGGGCTCTGATTATACCTGGCGCGATGGGCAAGACCTGCTGTGCGTGCCGCTGTCGGATATTCTCTATGTCTCGGAAGCAGAGATCGGCGCGGTTCTGGATGAATGCGCGGCACTGATCGGCGGGAAGACGGAAGCGCAGCGCGAGGCGGAAAAGGCTGCGCCAATGCCAACGCCTGCCGCTGCCTCTGAGGCGGTGCCTGACGGGCGCGGGCGATCCTATGCGCTGGAAGTGCTCAAGCGGTTGGCAACCGATCTGGCGGGCAATCCGGCCGGCGGGCGCAACAATGCGCTGAACGATGCGGCGATGCGGGCGGGCGCGCTTTCGGCCCGTGGCTGGCTGACTGAGCCTGAGGCAAGGCAGGCGCTGATTTCCGCGTGCCATGCCAATGGGCTTGTGAAGGAAGATGGGCATCGGGCTTGCGAGAAAACATTCCGCTCCGGGTTTGGGGCCGGGCTGCAAAAGCCGGCATCCGATCCGGTGGAACGTGACAGCGGGGAAACGGGCATCGTCATCGCCCTTCGCCCGCGCGCTGCCGTGCTGGTCGATGACGGCTCGATTGTGGATGAAGAAACCGGGGAGGTCTTCGGCGCGGCTGAGCCTGCAGCGCGAGGCATCACCTCGAGCGATACAAAGGTGCCGGGGCTGGTCGGGCAAATTACGGACTGGATTGAGGCAAGCGCGCGCCGTCCCTCTCGTCCGCTGGCGCTGGCCGCGGCGCTGGCGGTGGTTGGCGCGCTGGCCGGTCGGCGCTATGCTGGGCCGACTGGTTCCGCCACACATCTCTATATCCTCTCGCTCGCGCCAACGGGCGCGGGCAAGCAGCATCCCCAGGATTGCGCGATTCGGTTGCTTAAGGCGGTGAACCGCGATCGCTATGCCGGGCCTCCGTCCTTCATGTCCATGTCGGCTCTGATCAGGTTTCTGCAGCGCGAGCCGGTGGCCTTGTGCTGCATGGATGAATTCGGCGCGTTCCTCAAGCGGGTGAACTCGCGCAAGGCATCCTCGCATGAACGCGGCATCTCGGAAGTGCTGCGCAATGTCTGGGGCTTGTCGTTCCAGCCCTATGTCACGCCGGAATGGGCATCCGCTCGCTCGGAAAAGGTCGGTTCTGTGTCGCTGTCCATCTTGGGCAGCTCCACGCCGGACGAGTTGATTGCGGCGCTGTCGGGCGATGATGTGTCGAACGGGTTTCTAAACCGCTTTATTGCGATTGATGGGGGCGAGCGGGCGCCGGAGCGCGCGCCATCCGCGGATGCGCGTGTCGTTCCGCCGGAATTGGCCAAGGAACTGTCGCGCATTCCGCTCAACGTGATCGGCTCTGGCGATGATCCGGAGCCGGAAATCGTGCCGTGGCGCAATGCGGACGCGGAAGCGATCTATCAGGGGCTGGTGGAGGAATGCTTGCGGCGGATCGATCAGGGCCCGGAGGGGAATTATTTTGCTCGCACGGCTGAAATTGCGATCCGCCTGGCGACGATCGTTGAAATCGGATGCCGGGCCGTGCCAAGCGTCGGCGCGGATGTGATGCGCTGGGCGGCTGATTTGTCCCTTGGCTGCTCGGAATGGCTGGCGCGCGAGGCGGAAAGCCGGATGACAGAAGAGCTCGGCGCGGCGGCGCTCTGGAACAAAATAGAGGCGCGGCTGCGCCGTGGTCCGATGAAGGTGCGGGATATGCAGCGATCCTTCTTCCGGAACGTGAAGAATGCGGACGATATCCGCCGGCTGCTCGCCTCGATGGAACAGGCCGGAGTGGTCCGCGCCTTCAAAACCAAGGCCAAGAACGGCTCTGAGGTGGTCAGCTACGCGCTGGTGGGGTGATGCGTCGTTTTTAAGCTACCGTCTGCATTGATCAGCGCCATGACCTTAGCGAGCAATGCGACGGTGGTGGGGGCAACGGCTCTGCCCTGCTCCCAGCCTTCATAAGTTCGCTTGGATATGCCAAGCGTTTTGGCTGCGATAGTTGCGGGGATAGCCCCGCGCCAGTCGTGCAGGGCTTGGGAGATGGGGGCGTTCATTCGGCGTCCTCGTCCATGAAGTCGTCCCAATAAGCCTCGTCGCAGCTCATTACCTCGGAATTGTTTTCGAGTGCTGCCCACTGATCTTGCGGGGCGACCGAGGCCGCATAGAGGTTGATTTCGCGCTTGCGGTTAAGCCAGTCAACGTAGCGGTCCACGTCGCTAGAGTGGCTGGCCCACACATACAGATTGTTCGAGTTGTAGGCAGTGATGTTGTAAAACATTGTCTCTCTCCGTTAATGGGCCGCAGCCCATTGCTGATGAGACTTTTATACGCATATCTGCGTAGCGTGTCAATAAAGAATATGCGCAACAAAATTACCTTATTGCTGAGCGGTCCTAGCCTTCTTCCATCGGGCGCGCGCTGCCTTCCGTGCGGCTTCTGATCGGGCGCGCTTTTTTCGGCTTGGTTTTGTTGCTTCCCACCGAAGGTTTGCCAACTGCCGCATGATATATGAGCGTCGTTTTTTCCCTATGGGCTTCCAGCAGTTTATGCCTCCGTTTGATCGTCGCTCTGCGTATGCGTCGAGCATATTTTTTTCTGCGTCAACGCCTTTTTCTACTGTAATTTCAATTTCTTCCGAATGATGCGGGGTAGGAGCCCGCATGCTGTCTAACACGACACTTTTTTGGTCAATTGGCACAAGCACAAGGCGGCTTTCCAAGGCTTCAAGGATGCGCGGAAGGCTGAATTCGGTCAGGGTGCGATGCGCCTTGGTGCCTTCGCGGGAAAAGATTTTGCCTGCGTAGCCAAACTGGAAGCCGGCCAGGGCGTCGATCTTGGTCATGGAAAGGCCAAGTTCGGCCTTGCGGACCCTAAGCGCCGCCACAAGGTCGGGCACGGTCTGGATCTCGATCGCGGTGATTTTTCGGCGTCGGGTGGTCAAGCAAGCCTCCTTGGGAGGCTCGCGCTTTGGTCACTGGGGCGGCGTTTCAGATGTGCCTGCCTCGCGACGGGTGGTCAAGAGACAGAATTGCTGCTTGCACAATCGCGTAGACTTGCTTGGCTGGTCCTCTGGTGAAGTGCTGCATCTGAGGTCTGATTTTGCCCTGTTCAACCAAGGCATAGACGGCTTGCTCGACTTCAGCCTTGCTGAAAGCTGGAAGATGATGCCTGAGGTCTTTCATCGATTTTGATGAGCGGCGGATGAGGCTCATGATCGCGGCTTCGATATTTTGGCCGGCGGCAAGAACAGGTTCCTGCGCTTCCGCCACCGTGGTCTGCGGGGCCGTTTCCCCCATCGCGCCTGCGATGCGATCAAGAGAGGCGCTGCCTTTTCCACGGGTTGGCAGGGAGTAAAGCGCAACATCCTTCCCTCTGGCTGGTTTGTGCACCTCTGAAATAATCAAGCCGGCGCGTTCCATCGCATAAAGGGCTTCCCGCAATTCACTGGCTTTCGCCCGGCCATGGCGCCAGCAATTACGCTGCAAATCGCGCGCGCTCATTGGCCCGCGCCGGAGTGCTGCCAGAACACGATCTTCCAAGGTCGCGCTGGCAAGGGTGACGGGCGCGCTTTTGGGCTTGTCCCGAAGTTTCTCCGGGCGCTTCTGGCTCAAGGCGTCTGCGATGCGCTCAAGGGCGCTGGCAATGCGGAGAAGGGTGGAGAGGTTCGGATCGTTGATCATGCGAGCACGCTCGCGGCAAAGGCCGCGCCAAAGAGAAACAGGGACAGGGTGACGAGTTCGAGGGTAGCGCGGACCATGGCTTGCCTCACGCGGAAAGGCGGGCAATGCAGGCGCGCATGATCTGCGCATGTTGCTCGGGATCGCCCTCCGCGCGAGACAGCATGTCCTCGATGAAGCGGAGCCCTTCCAGCGCGTCTGCCTCATTCTCGGGCGTCGCATCCATCCACTGCGCCAGAAGGTCGGTGCAGCGGTCATGCCATGCATCATGGGTAGCCTCATCAGCCGGGAAGGCAGAGAGGTGGGCGCGATATTCGGCAATGATCGCGGAATAAGAGCCCCGCGCGCTAACCATGCCTGCAATAGGGCCAATGGCCAGCGCTGCGAGGAAGTGACGCTTGGACAAGGTTGAGGTATGAATGCCGGTAGCCATGACGTGATCCTCTCGTGATCCGTTCGGGTTAGGGCCGGTGCGGAAGGTGGTGCTTCCCATCGGCCTGTTTCTGTGTTATCACTATTTTATGTCGTCGTCAACAACTGTGATAACAAAGAAAAAGCGCGGCCCTGCTCCTACTGGCAAGGGCGAGCTGATCGGCGTTCGTTTGCAGCCCGATCTTTTGCGCGCTCTTGACTTCTGGGCCTCAATGCAGGCGGATATGCCTTCGCGGCCAGAAGCGATCAGGCGCATTCTGGCGGATAAGCTGAGCCCTGCTGATCTTGGACAGACATCAGATCACAGATGAGGAATATGGCCTGATCGCCGATGCTGCGCGGCGAAAGATCGGGGCGCTCGAGCACGATCCCACGACTGTTGGAATGTATACCGCCGCCATTGTTGGCGGCTCAATCGGCCTATTCATGGCTGCTGCCGGGCTTGGTGGAACGAAGCTCAACCTGATATTCTTAGTACTGGTCGGCGGCGCGGGGGCCGGGGTTCGCTGGTATCTGAAAGGCCAGTGGGATGAATATCACCGGCGCGTTGATCAGGAGATCGATGCGCAGATCAAGCGTTTGCCTGATCGGAAAACATAAGCTCTGTTGATGGCTTTCGAAGATCGTCCGGAAATTGATTTGCGCCCGCTCGGGCCTCTTGCGCCGCCTGTGCCTTTCGCTGAGCCGGAGACGCGCTATTTCGATGCCGCTGCCAGCCTTGCGCTGCTCGCGGTGATCATCATCGCTACCATTATCATGGCCCGGCGTAGAGGCCGGTGAACCCATCATCAAGCCAAAAATGCTGTCATCACCCACAGCACGCATCATTGCAAATCTGCAAAGCCTAAAGGCGTAGCTATGCATAAACGCAATCAGAATTGATTTTTGCCGGCTAAACAATGCGACACCACTTGACATCATTTTTAGGTGTTAAGTGTATGATATATATAGATATATATAAAATAAAAATGGTGTCATCTAAAAAGCAGAAAATTTGAAAATGGCTATCTTGAAGGGGATATATAGGGAGGGGCGTTGACAGCGCGACACCATTTCCAAATGCCCCCGACTTTGGCCTGAGCATGGGTTTCCGGGCATTGGCTGAGATGCAGGCTGAGCATCCGGTCGCAAGCCAATATTGTTCAAGATTGAACAGTCTCACGCGCGCGAAGTGAGGTTGGCAAAGGGTGCGTTATGGGCTTGCCCGGTGCTGGCATTGTCCGCCGCATGGCAGATGCAAGACAGTCCCCATCTCATCAGATGTCAGTCACCAGAAAGCAGGCGTATCGAGTGGCTGAGGCCAATGCGCCGATCAAGTGGACGCGCGACCTTCGCGTGTTCCTCATGAACCTGGTTGATCACGGCATGAAGCTTGAAGACGCGGCGCTCAAGTCAGGCGTGCGCCTCAAGCGTGCTCGCCTCATCGTGTCCCATCCCGAATTCCTCAAGGCGTATGAGGAGCGGTTGGAGGTGGTTCGCGCTAACGAGCGAGCCCGGAATATTCACAAGGCTATCTCGATCCGTGATGACGAGGACCTGATCACGCCTGCCGGTCGCAAGGTCCAGCTCGACGCTGCCAAGTTCCTGCATGGCGAGGATGGCGGAAAGACGAGGGTGAATGTGGGTGTGAGCGTCTCCCTTGGCTATGTCATTGATGTTTCAGGGGATAAGGCTCCGCCTGTCCGCACCATCGATATAAGCCAAAATGAGCAATTTGGGTCAGGTGAAGACTAAGCCCATGCAATCGCTCATCAATCCTCAGATGTTTTGCAACCATGCCTGCAAACCGATGCACATGCAGGCAGGCCAGCAGGCCAGCGCAGGGGCACAATCCGGGCCGAGGGGGGTCCGCATTCCTGGGCGCGCGTGGATCGAGGGGGGTGGGGGGAAAACGGGCGGCGCTTTCCATAGCTCGACCCTCCCCCTCGCCATTCACCCCCAAAAACATCGGGGCCTGAATTTTTTTCATTCGCCGGAATATTCGCGATGAGCATGGCTGTTGGCGATCCTGTGACCCTCAGGGACAGCGCGGGCGGGCTTCATGTGCTCGCGGTTGTGCAGGTCAGGCCGGATGGCTCTGTGGTGCTGTCCAACGAGGCGATGACGGCCTCTGCCATCATTCATGCGAATGGGGCCGTGCTGGGCCGCGCTGTTGGTCCTGAGCGATTGCTGGTGGAGGTGGTCGATGGGTGAGCCTTATGAGCGGAAGCTGATTGCTTTCCCCGGCGCCGACATCTCGCCTGAGGTCGTTCTGCATCGAACCCTGGACAAGCTGGACCACATCAAGGCTGTGACAGTGATCATCCAATGGGATGACGACACGATGGCGGTGGATTGGTCCACGCAGAAGACGAGCATGCTGTGCATGGGCTCGGTTGTTTTGTCTGATGTGGCTCGCCGGGCTGCGATGAATGAGGATGACGGCGCATGACCGAGATGGCGGTCTATAGGCCGGACGGTGCGACCCTGCGCGGCTACATGGTCAGCAATGCGCGGGTGAGGATCATTCGCGGGCCGATCCGCTCGGGCACGTCCACGGCGAGCCTGATGGAATTGTTCCGTCGGGCGCGGGAGCAGGCACCTTGCACGCATGGGGCTCACGAGGGCAAGCGGCGCTCGCGCTGGGTGATTGTGAGGAACACCTATAACGAACTGGATCAGTCCACGATCAGGACGTGGCTGCAGTGGTTTCCGGAGCATGTCTATGGCCCGCTGATCCGGTCGAGGCCGGTGACGCATCATATTGTTCACGGGGACATTGATGCGGAGTTTGTCTTTCTGGCGCTGGATAGCCCGGATGATGTGGGCAAGCTGAGATCGACGGAATGGACCGGGGCATTCATCAACGAGCTGGAATTTATTCCTAAAGAGATTTTTGACGAGCTTACCTCGCGCGTGGGGTATTTCCCGCCGTTGATTGATGGGGGCCCAACGTGGTCGGGGGTGATTGCGGACCTGAACGCGCCGAGTAGCGATCACTGGCTTCCGATGATGACGGGGGAGGCTCCGCTGCCGGAGGATATGCCGGAGCAGGAAAGGCTCTCATGGAAGTGGCCAGAGGATTGGGCCTATTTTGTGCAGCCGCCGGGGCTGAAGGAGGTCTTTGGCCCGGATGGCCGGACAGTGGTTGGCTATGAGATCAACCCGGATGCGGAGAACCTGGCATGGATCCCGAAGATCAACGGGGAGCACCGGTATCTGGTTGAGGCGCGGGGGAAGTCGAAGCGGTGGGTGGATAGCCGGATCATGAACCGGATCATTCCGCCTGTGCTGGGGCAGCCGGTCTGGCCGATGTTCCGAACGGAGACGCATGTTGCGAAGGAAAGGCTGCCATTTCAGCCGGGGCACACGCTCTATGTGGGGCTGGATTTTGGGCGCAGGCCTGCGGCGATCTTTGGGCAACTGGTGAATGACCGGTGGCGGGTGCAGCGGGAATTGCTGGCGAAGGACGTGGGGGCGAGCACCTTTGCGCCGATGGTGAAGCGCGTGCTTGAGCTGCATTACCCGGGCGCGAGTGTCGAGCTGTTTGGCGATCCGAAGGGGCAGGACAAGACGCAGAGCGACGAGCGGACGGCCTACGATATTTTTGCGAGCCACGGGTTGCGGGTGAGGCCGGCGCCGGTTCCGGACAATGCGATCAAGACCCGGATCGAGGCGGTGGAGCATGTCCTGAATGAAATGCGGGACGGGCAGCCGCGCTTTCTGGTGGATGCGGCTTGTCGCATGCTGGTGGCGGGCATGTCGGGCGGGTATCACTTCAACGAAAATCCGGATCAGAACGGGGAATACAAGCCGGACAAGAAGAAGGGGCGGTATTCCGATATCTGCGACGCGCTGCAATACATGATGCTGGGCGCGGGCGAGGGGGATGCGCTCTCTGGCAGGGTGAGGGGTGCGGATGCCCGACCGCGGGTGGTGGTTAGCGGGGCGCGCGGTTCCGGGCGGCGGCGGGTGGCCTGATGCTGGGGTTTTTCAAGCCGGACATGCGCGCGGCGATCGAGCAGCCGGAATTCTGGCTGGTGGCGTTTCACGAGGCGGCGGGAACGCCGTGGGTGAATTGGGTGCCGGGCCGGTTCAAGCACGTCTCGATGGTGGCCTATTTCCGGGATGCGCGGAGCTGGGTGGTCTATGATCCGGCCTTGGTGGGGACGCGGGTGGTTCTCTACGCGGATACGGATGCCGGGCTGAATGAGCTGGGCCTGTGGCTGGATGATGCGCTGGTGGTGCGGATGCCGGCGCGAACGCAGGATGTGGCGCTGATGCGGACGCAGGGCGGGGCACCGCTGGGGCTGGGGCGCGTGGGGTTCTGGTGCGTGCCGGCGGTGCGGCATGCCCTGGGTCTGCGCTCACGTGCGTTGCTGCCGGATGGATTGCTGCGAGATTGCCTGGCGAATGGTGGCACGATTGCCATGCAGCCGGGTGAAGATTGCCATGATGTCCATGCCGAAGGCCAAGCCGGATCCGGAGCTTGAAGCGCAGAAGGGGATTGCAAAGCAGCAGAAGCTGGACGCGATCCGCGAGGGCGTGACGAAGGACACGGAAGACATGATCCGCCAGTTTGGCTCGCGGGCGGCTTTGTCCGGCGGAACGATGAAGGCGCCCGTCCTTGGCTACTGATTTCAAAGCGCTCGAGCAGGAAGCGAAGCGGAAGCTGGCGGAATGTCGCCGGCAGCGTGATGCGGCGCGCGATGATGTCGAGGAAGCCTATTTCTTTGTCGAGCCGGCGCGGATGCGCGATGTGCGCGATGACCTCAAGCAGCGCCGGGTGGACAATACGGCGAATGAGGATGCGAGCCTCCTGCAGATTTCCATTGGCATGGAATGCGCGGAAGATTTTGCAACCACGCTGATCGCCTCCTTCATGCCGCGGGGCATGAACTGGATGGACCAGGTGGTGCCGTCCCGCGTGCCGGATGTGCAGCGCGAGGAAGCGGAAGAGCAGGCCAAGGGCCAGACGGAACTGATCTTCGAGCTCATCCGCGAGAGCAATTTTGACGCGGCGGTGGCGATGTCGCTCTGCCCGGATGCGAGCGTGGGCGTGCATGCGTTGCTGATCAAGGACAAGCGCGCGGACAAGCCGGTGTTCTGCATGCCGGTGCCGCTGGCAGATCTGGATATCGATGTGTGCCCGGATACGGGCCGGATTGGTGCGCGGTTCCTGCGCAAGGCCTGCAAGGCGGACGAAGTTGAGATCCTGCTGAGCGATGTGAAATTGAGCCCGGAATTCCTGCGCAAGTGCAAGAGCCAGAAGGATGCGAAGAAGGTTATCCGTTGGGGCTGGTGGCCGCTCAAGGGCGGCGACTATGACAGCGACGAGCATTGGCAGCATGTGGTGCTGGTCGAGGATCAGGTCGTTCACGCGGCTGTGATCAAGGGCGAGGGCTCGTGCGAGCTGGTGGTGGCGCGGTTCAATCCGCTGCCGGAGCGGGCTTATGGGCGAGGCCCGGCGGTGAAGGCGCTGCCGGAATTGCGGCATCTGGACGATCTGGCGGCGGGCGAGACGGAGCACATTGATTGGACCCTGCGGCCTGCGCACACCTTCCCCGACGATAGCTTCTCGAACATCGAGGACGGGGTGCAGCCGGCGACGTTCATTCCGGTGCGGCCCGGCACGGCGCAGGACGTGAAGCCGCTGTTCCAGCCTGGGCAGATTGATGCCGCCCTGTTTGATCAGCAGGCGCGCGAGCGGAAGGTGAAGCGGCTGTTCTATGTGGACACGCCGGAGCAGCGCGGGGACACGCCGCCGACTGCGACGCAATGGGTGGATGAGATGGCGCTGGCGCAGCGCCGCATTGGCACGCCGGGCGAGCAGTATTGGCGGGAAGGGCCTTTGGAGTTCTTCAAGCGGTTCCGCTACATCGGGCGCAAGAGGGGTGTGGTGACGGGTGAAGTGCAGAATTTCCCGCTCATTCCGGCCAATCCGGCGAAGCGGGCGCAGGACATGCAGAAGGCGCAGAACGGTGTTCGCGCGGCGCAGGTCGGCAGTGCGCTGTTCCCCGAGGAATTCAAGCTATCCATTGATGGTGCGAAGTCGATCCGCAACTTCATCAAGCTGATGGGCGCGGAAGATGTGCTGGAAATGCGCAGCAAGGGCGACATCCAGCAGGCTGCGCAATTGATCGGGCAGGTGGCTGGCGGTCAGCCCCAGGGCGAATTGCCGGGTCTGCCAACAGGAGGAATGTGATGCCGCTTCTGATTTCTGTTTATCGCCCCTCTGTGTCTGGCGAGGCATATCCCGCGCAAGTCATGACCTACGAGAAGATTGCGGGCGGGGCGACGAGTGCGGTGATTGACGCGGAATTGCGCGCCGTGCGCGTGAAGGTTCACAATACCGAGACGGCGGCAGGGCGGATTGCCTGGGGCACGACGCCGGACGCGACGGCGGCAAGCTCAACGAGCGTGACGACCGCCGGCTTCCCCATCGGCCCGAATGAAAGCCAGCATCTCGTGCTGGATGGCGGGCAGAAGATCAACTTTGCGACGACGACCTGATGGCGATCCCGACCGACAAGGAAATCGATGAGGCGTGGCGGGTTTTGGCCCGCCATCCTCAATGGAATGTCGCGCGGCTCAAGCTGGTCCGCCTGCTTCTGGGTGGCATTCCGCGCAACATGGATGATCGCGCTCTCCGCGAGGAAGTGGGCCGGCAAGCCCTTGCGCGGCATCTGCTTGATGTAACCGATAGTGTCAGCGAGGAAACCAATGGACCCGAACGCAACCCCGACGAACGCACCTACATCATCCGCTCCGAACCCGTCTCCCAACCCGTCCGCGGCGCCGCCCGCCGCCGCATCCCCCTCTTCGGCAACGCCAGCGATTGATCCGGCTGCCGCCACCCCGGCTGCTCCCGCTCCTGCGGCGCCGGCTGCCAAGGCGGAAATGCCTGCCGGCCTCGAGCCCCATTTCTGGGATGCCGAGAAGGGCGCGGTGAAATGGGACGATCTCACCAAGGAAATCGGCGCGCTTCGCACTGCGAAGGCGGAATGGGAGAACGCGCGCTCTGCCGTGCCGGAAAGCCCGGACAAGTATGAGTTCAAGCTGCCGGAAGGATTTCAGGTCCCGGAGGGCCTGCAGATGAACCCGGAAGATCCGCGCCTGCCGATGGTTCGCAAGCTGGCGCATGAAGGCCAGTTTTCCCAGAAGCAGTTCGAGCTTCTGGCGCGCATGGATGCCGAGTTCAAGGCGGCGGAAATGGCCGAGTTCAACAAGCGGGCCAAGGCAGAAGGCGAGCGCCTGGGGCCTGATGGCGGCAAGGCGCGCGTTGAGGCTGTGACGCGCGGGCTTGTGGCGCAGGTGGGCGAAGACGCGGCGAAGCATCTCGTGCCAATGATGGTTGGCGCGGTGCAGGTCCAGCTGTTCGAAAAGCTGCTGGCCAAGCTGTCCGGTCAGGGCACGGCAACCGGCGGGTATGCCCCGGCTGGCCAGCCGGCCTCCCAGAAGATTTCCGAGGAAGAATGGGCGCGGCTCACGCCGACCGAGAAGTTCGCCTACGCGCACAAGAACGCCTCGGCGGCTGTGCGTTAAGCCCCGGCTGGCAAGCCCTAATCCTTTCCCTGTGACAAGGCCGCGAATGGCTTCACTCAGGGAAAGGATACTGACCTATGCCGGTCAATATGCTGGAATATGCCCGAACCTTTGAAGCCGGCACCCCGGCGCGGGCCTTCATCGACAACTTCACGGCGGAAAGCGACGTGATGATGTCCTGTCCGGTCAAGAGTGTGACGGGTGGCAAGAACACGTTCTTCCGCACCTCGCGCCTCCCGACCACTGCCTTCCGTGCGCTGAACGCTGCCGGAACGGAAGTCACCGGCTCCTTCAACAAGTTTGAAGATGGCGTGTCGTTCACCGATCACTACATCAAGGTTGACCGCGCGCTGGTGGACAACTTCGGCCCGGATCATCGTGCTCGCCAGGAGAAGCTGGCCGCGACTGCGCTCTCGCAGGAGTGGACCCGCACCTTCCTCAAGGGCTCGAACGCGACTTCCAACGGCGCGGAGCCGGATGGCTTGCAGGTCCGCTGCAATGTCTCGAACAGGACGCTGTTTCACAACTCGGCGGCTTCCGGCGGCGCGGCCCTCTCGCTGACCAACCTTGACAAGGTGATCAACGCGGTTCGCCGTCCGACCCATGTGATCGCTGGCCGCGGCATGAAGTATCTGTTCGAAGCCGCCCTGCGCTCGACCACGGTGACTGGCTTCAACCAGGCTCCGAACCCGCTCGATCCGTCGCGCATGGTGATGACCTACAAGGGTCTTCCGATCCTGTGGGGCTATGAGCCGGACGACACGACGCCGATCCTCGCTTTCGAGGAAGTGGCGAGCGGCGGCGGCTCGGCTGTCACCTCGTCCATTTATGTCGTTTCGTTCTCGGACGAGGGCGTGTCCGGCATCGAAGGCACGCCGCTGCAGGTCACCGATCAGGGGCTTTTGCAGGGCGAGCCCAAATACTGCACGCACGTTCGCTGGGATTTCGGCTTCACGGTCGAGCATCCGAATGCGGCGGCTCGCCTCACCTCGATCGCCGAAGCGGCGATTGTGTTCTAACCGGCAACCGGAGGGAAATCGCTATGGCTCGCCGCTGGTATCCTCGCGACGCAAACCTGACGATCCTGTCGGGCAATTCCACCGCCATCACGGCGGATGATGATGACGGCCTCGGCACTGGCAACGTCATCCTCGATTTGGGCTCTGGCCGCTTCGACGCCAATCTGGTGTTCGATGTGACCGCGCTTGATGTGTCGAGCTCTGATGAGAGCTACGATATCATCATCCAGGGCTCGAATTCCGCGACCTTTGCTTCTGGCATCCAGGAGATGGGCCGCGAGCGCCTTGGCCACACCTCGACGCGCAAGGGCGCGATCACCAGCACGGTTGGGCGGTATGAAATCCCCTTCACGAACGATGTGAACGGGACCGAATATCGCTATGCTCGTGTTCTGGTGGATGTCGCCGGCACCACGCCGTCGATCACGATCTCGAATATGTGGGTGACGCTGAACGCCGAAGGCATCGCCTGATGCCTCGGCTGGTCCCCGTCTACGAGAAAGTTGACGGCGAGGTGCGCAAGATCGAGATGTTCTCGATTGATGCGGACCACGCCGTCAAGGCTGATCCGGAGCGCTACAGCTTCCATCCGCCCAAGCCCGCGCCTGCAAAAGTTGCGGCGCCGGAGCCCCTGCCGGTCGATGACCCGGATTATGGGCCGGGCGCGAATTTGCCTGCCGCTGGCGAGCCTGTTGGTGAGCCGCTGTCGGGCGAGGTTCTCCCCGCTTTCCCGCTTGCGCGAGGTCGTGGCCGTCCGCGCAAAGAGAACGTCGCGGAATAGGGGACCTTTCCGCTGATGTGAGAGGGCCGGCGATCCTCGCGCCGGCCCTTTTTCGTGCGTCGCGCGCATGGCCTGCTCTGGCACATTGCCGGGCATGCTCAACGACAAGCTCTCGATCATCAACACTTGCCTGATCCGCACCGGGAACAACCAAGTTGTGACCGAGGGGGAAGGCACGCCGGAATGGATCGTCGCCGGTGATGCCTATGAGACGGAATTGCCTCTCGTCTTGGGCGAGCACAATTGGGGCATGGCCACGGCCATTGTCGCGCTTGAGCGAATTGGCGCGTCTCCGCACGAGCGCTGGACCTACCAGTATCGCAAGCCGCCGGGTTGCCTGCACCTCATCTCGGTCCTGAACGCGAACGATTATCCCGTGCCGTTTGACATTCTGGACAATACGGTGGTGACGGATGCCACGGTCTGCCGGGGGAAATATGTGCGCGAGCCCGCGCCGGAGGCGTGGCCTGCGGGCTTCATTGAAGTGCTGCGCATGCGGATCATGTCGCACATCTATCGCGGCCTGAATGAAGATCCGGGCGAGGCCGACAAGATGATGGCCAAGGCCTACGCGAAGCTCGATGAGGTGCGGGCGCGCACCGATCAGGAAAAGCCCAAGCGCGCCGTCGTGATTTCGCGTCTGCGCATCGCGCGCATGACGCGCCGGACCCCTCAATATGACAGGGGCAATCCGTGAGCATCCCGAAGCAGGTTGTCCGCCAGCGGGATT
>JACCDR012185396.1_pt1 | contig 44984 bp, 40 predicted proteins | sample 7446431 | NCBI WGS metagenome assembly JACCDR01 (sample SAMN15323443, study PRJNA562643) | freshwater metagenome | isolation source: river surface water | place: USA:Blue River Watershed | collected 2017-08-17 | reverse complement strand
AGGACCTTGTGGGATTTTAGCGGATTTGTCTTTTGACATATGCTTATATTGTGTGGTTACACCCGTTTTACCAAATAGTTTTTGGTGTATTTAACAATATGAGCTATTTTGATTTTAAACTTAATTCCTTATACATAAAAAACAATCGGGATCTAAATAAAGCGGAGGTTAGTCTATTTTCTTTTATTACTAATGGAGAAACAAACCAAGATTTATTTAACGGACTATTGGAGGCGACAACAACCGAAGCCAAAAAAAACATTATCAAGCAAGGAACCACGGAATTGCTAGCTAAAAAAGAAATGCGTAACATTAAAAACATCCCGGATAATTTCAAAATGAATTTTGGGATGAATGGCATCTCTTTATATAGATCCAAGGTAATACCAGAATATTTTGATTGGAATTTCGCTGTCTTTGATTCAGATGAAAAAATTAGACAGTTCGGCCAAAAAATTGATAATTTTGTAAATAGCCAAGAATTTAATTTATTTGCAAATAATATCGTGACGTTGATAGGTGCCGCCACGACGCCGCAAATCATTGCCGCTATTAAGGTGTCAGAATTGGTTGCCCGTTTTGTCGCTAAAGAAATGATGCAAAACGAAGATGATCAAATTTGCGTTTATTCTGAAAGCTTTAATAGATACGAAAATTACCCCGATCTTAATTTGAAGGGGGTAGATATCGAAGATATGACCGGAAATTGCCGGGTTAGTTATTCTATTTTCGGCAAAGAATAATTACTTAATCCAGCCGCGTTTTTTCTCGGCACGACATTGGATATATTTGTTATTTAGCTGGCCTTGGGTATTAAATTTATTACCCGGAAAGAATTTCATTTCAATGAATTCCAAAATAATCTTGGCCTGTGTAGATTTAACTTGAAGGTAAGGTAATAGTTTTGTAATTATAGATTTTATGTCGTTAAGACTTCTATATTGAAGAACCCACGCGGGCGCGTATAACTTATTATTACGTTTATCTATTTTGCGTGTGCCTTTGCTTATTTTACCTCCAAAAACAGACTGGAATAAAACAAGCGCAGGTTTATCATTCATGGCGATTTTAAGTCCTGCCGTAAATTGTTTGTTTTTAGACTTAGTAATATAAAGGCTGCCTTCTCCATCTACGATGCCAGCTAAATAAGCATGTTGTTCACTGGGGCTCATGCTAGTTTATAAATTTTCTCTTCGGGTTTTTTATAGTTATCTTTGTTGACCCATATAATTTTACCCGAGTCTAGCAAAGAATTCAGCTTGACGCGCACTTCGTAAGTTGTCCAATCATTATTGATTTTCTTGATATCTTTGACTGTAAACGTTTTGGCCTTGGGGATATTAATCTTGCGGTCTATCTTTGTAGCCTCAACGACGGTAGACTTAACAATCTCTTCGTGTTTAACGTGTGCCCGATCCAAAGACACACAATCAAACCCTCTTCTGCCAAACGCATTATCTCCCGGGTAATCCCATTTTTTTGGTACCGTCTTCCCGTGGATCGTATATTCCTCTGATTTATGAGGCTTAATTAATTCATAGTGGATGCCAATCCCTTTAGTTTTAGTATAAATCATCCAGCCATCTTTAAAGTCTTCGACCTTCTTAAAATTATAACCCCTGCTACTAAATTCATTCTCTAGTAAATAATAGCCCGCTTCATCTTGTTTTTCACTCGTTTTACTCATATGTTTTAAAATATCCTTTTTCTTCACATTTCTGTACTACAATTTTACCAATCACTTTGGCGGCATAATCAACAGTTTCTTCAGTTAAATAGGGCAATAAAACATGAGCCGCTTCATGAATTAAAATCTCAATCATTTCATCCCTACTTAACCTCGGATCTATGTATATTTTTTTCTCTTCTGGATAAGCAATTCCTATTGCGTTAAATTGGCCCAGCTTCTTTTCGGTAATTGTTATCCCCTCTATAACTTGCGATAAATTGGCATGTTTGGTTTCCATGTTTTATTTATAAGACAGCATGATTTTGTGAGTGTCGCTATTTCTATCATAGAGGTCTTCGTATCTTCAGAAATTAAAACTATATCATTGACCTGAATAATATCTTTATCTTTTAAAGCAAAAAAACACTTTTTCAAGTGTTTCGATGCGATTTCAGATATATTTGTTGGCCGATCCATTAAAAAGTGGGATCACCAAATTCAGATTCGGGGCCAAAATCCGCGTTAGGTTTGGGTTTATTACCGGAACTCGGAGCGACGGGTTTAGTTTTAGCAGGGGCAGGTTTCGCAGGCGGTTGAGGCGCGGGAGCCTGCGGAAGGTCGGCGAAAAGGTTGTGGGTCGGGCTTGTGGGCGTTTTCTGGTCTTTAGCTTGGAAAATGACGATAGAAACATTTTCTGCGTTAGGTCCAAACTTGGCGACTAGTTCTTTGAGATTTAATTTACCAGTATAAAACTCACCGAATTGACTAGTTTTGGTCCAAAGGCCGCCGATTCTCAGTCTGTTCGCTGGGCGCGATTCTTGATTTGCGTTGCTCATAATATGATTTGTTGTATTCTTGAATTTTTTGCTTATTGTTGGCTTTCCAACCCTTAGAAGATTGTAGCCTAGACTCTCGGTTTTGTAAATAAGATTGTTGGTTTTTTTTGCTCTCGCATGATTTACAATAAGGTTTAACTATGCCTTTTAACTTATTGACGTAGTTAAATAACTTTGTATCTTTGTGTTCCCCGCAGTCTTTGCAGTGTTTAAAGATTTGCATATCATGTTATACACTGATTCTCTCGCCATCAAGATGTCCCAATAGATTTAATTTTATAGCGATAGATTCAATTACGACCCCAGCTTCTTTAAACATTGTTAAAGTCAAATCGTTTGATTTACGCCAGCTATCAATATTGTTAAGATGCGGCCATTCATTATGAATAATTACTTTACTTATGCCGCCCTGAATAATAACCTTAGCACATTCCGAGCAAGGCACGCCTTGAGTATACATAATACCGCCTAAACAACTCATTCCTTTTCTTGCGCAATTATGCACCGCATTCGCTTCCGCATGTACAACAAATTGACGTTTCTGTTCTTTATCTAAATATCTAGATTCTAAATCTTTAACCTTGCGCGGAAAATTATTAAATCCAGAACTAATGATGTCTCCGTCTTTAACTATGATTGCCCCTATTTTAGTTCTCGGATCGCGACTCTGTTCGGCGACTAAATATACTTCACGTAAAAAACGCTCTTCGTCAGATAGGGGTTTAGGAATGATTTTTTCCATATTTAGTAACATAATCCGCTAAATCATACCGAAATGTTTGCTGTCCGTTAGCAAAACCAGCTTTATAAGCCCACTCCAAAATATCGGCAACGGATTGAATATTGTTAGTGGGGGTGATCAAAAGTGTCGGCAATTTAGGATGTGAATAACAAGGAAACGGTATAGTATTTTTATCGTTAATGAAACCTAACTCAAGTAATAACGAATGCGTTGGCTCAGCGGCTTGTTTTATTGAAGATTCCGGAAAGTTCATTTTAGCTATTTGTCGTTTATTCTAACATAAAAGTATGCAAGGTCAAGATTTTTCGTGGGAAACTTTAAATACATGTGTATGGTGCGGAAGTAAATTTCCAGAGAATAGCCATTACTATAAACAGCATGGGCTCACAATAGCTAATTATTACACAAAACATTTTCCGAAATATGATTTACTCACTAAATCCCGTCTTGAGTTTAAAAACTTGGAACACTATTACTGTGTAGATTTTAACAATAAGCAGGACTTGCGTAAGTACGTAGAGAGCTTGCCGGACAAAAAAACTTATCTGTCCTCTCTGCTAGCAAGAAGAATCGAAGTAAAACAAATTGTTTATTCGCCAAGTCAAGTAGAACTAAAAAGTTTGGGTTTTCCATCAATCAAATACTTTAATACAGTTTTTGCTAAAGAAGGCGGTTATTACAAATTCTGCGCTTCCTTAAAACTGCAAAATCGTTTTGAGACATACAATTTACACGAACAGTCTGGCTTCGCGCAATGGACTAATGAAACTTTAATTATCGATACCCGTGAGCAGAAAAATTTCAAATTTCTAGGTAAAAGTCGTGAGATAGGTAAGTTAAACTATGGAGATTATCAATTAGTCAACCAAGATAAATATGGTAAATGCGCAGTGGAGCGCAAAAGCTTGAGCGATTTCATTGGTAGTTTTGGTAAGCAGCACGACCGTTTAGAAGCAGAAATAATCCGCGCCAAGAATGACAACGCCGATTTAATCATAGTTGTTGAAGAAAGTTTGGCTAACTGTTTGGACTTTAACAAGTTGCCTTATATCAGTAAATTTATAAAGACAAAGCCCGACTATGTTTTTCATAATGTTAGAGAATTATTATCTAAATATGACAACTTGCAATTCTTATTCGTACGAAATCGCGTTGAGGCGGGAGAAAAGATTCCGTTTATCCTCTGTAATTGGAATAAACTGAAAAAGTACGATCTGCAATTTTTATATGACTCAGTGTATATCTAAAAAATGAAATTTCAAATTCCGGTGTATAATACATTATGATCAACTTGGGTTTAAAAGATTGGGCTAAAACTAATGGGTATAGCTATTCTAAAGCGTATCGCAAATACAAAAAAGGAGAACTTCAGGGCGCGTTTATTGAAAAGGGGGATATTTACATTCCTTCAAATCCTACGGTAAACGTCTTAAAAGAGGAAAAATCGTCAGTTACCCCTAAATTTGGCGAATATCTTAGCGTTAGTTCCGAGGGCCGCAAAAACCGTTCTGCCGATGCTGGTCCCGATTCGCAATTCGCCAATATCAGTAATCTATTCAGTCCATATTTTTCTACGTCTTCTAGTAATAGTAGCAATACTTCCAGTTTAAGCCCACAAGATGTTGTGGTTTTATGTCAGAAAGCCTATTATGGTGTGGCCACAATTAAACGGGTCGTTGATACCTTGCAGTATTTTTGCACGTCGCGAATCTTTTTAAAGGGCGGAAATGCTAAAAGTCGTAAATTCTATGATTCTTATTTCAAGGCTATTAAATTGGAAAGCTTCCAGTCCAAATTCTTTTTAGAATATTGGCGATCTGGCAGTAACTTTATTTACAAGATTAAAGGTAAAATCCAAAAGAAAGACTTGGAGGAATTACAGAACTTTTCTGAGGCTAAACTAAGTAAAGTTGAATTGCCGGTCCAGTATATTATACTTAACCCGACAGACATTGTATTTAACTCCTCAGCATTCTTTTCTACTGGTTTGTACGAGAAAAAACTAAATGGGTACGAAATCCAAAGATTAAAAAACCCTCAAACCCTTCATGAGAAGCAAATCTATAACGCTTTATCGAAAGAAGTCAAAGAACAAATAGAAAGAGCTAAGCGCAGTAGTTCTACAACCATTACTCTTCCGCTTAAATCGGAAGAAGTTATTATCGTATTTAATAACAAGCAAGATTACGAAAGTTTTGCCATCCCTCCTATTTATCCAGTTTTAGATGATGTAGAGCACAAGATGCAGCTTAAAAAAATGGATCAAACCATAGCCAAAACCTGCCAACAAGCCGTGTTGCACGTCGCTTTGGGGTACGAAGATAAGCAGGGCAACTATCATTATCCAGAAGAGGCGGCAAGTAAGCTAGAAGAAATTTTTGCAAGCGAAGACGTTGGTAAAGTGCTCATCACAGATTTTACAGCAAAGATTCAGTTTATTTTACCTCAAATTGGTGATTTACTAGACCCTAAAAAATATACCGTTGTTAATCAAGACATTCACGAAGGGTTAATGGATATCGTTTTCGGTGGCGGTGGAGGCGGAGAAAAGTTCAGCAATCTAAACGCGAAAATCAAAGTCTTTATAGAGCGAATTAAAAAAGCGCGCCAAGCTTTTTTAACCGAGTTCTTGATGCCTGAAATGGAAATAATCGGTAAAGAAATGGGATTCAAGTCTATTCCTAGCGTTGAGTTTGAAGAAATCGATTTGGAAGATAACATTAATTACTATCGGATTATTGCGCGCTTGGGCGAAGTTGGCATGCTGACCCCACAAGAAGTCTTTACCGCGTTTGATTCGGGCCAATTGCCGACGGCTGAAGAGTCCGTTTTAAACCAAGAGGAATTCCAGAAACTCAAGAAAAAAGGTTTATACCAGCCAATTCTTGAAAACAAACCGGCAGAACCGGGAATGGAAGGTCGCCCCGGAGGTACCTCTTCCCCACAAACTACCAAGAAAGTTTCTCCAATGGGAACGCAGGCTAGTATCGAAACGCTAAAAGAAAATACGGTTAAGTTTGATAAAATGAAATTTGAATTAGAATCTTATTTCAAGCGAGAGCATTCTTTAGAGTCTTTATCATCGGCGCAAAAAGCGTTTGTCAACGATTTATCTTTATCTATTGCGTTAAACAGCACTCCGGATAATTGGTTATCCCAAATAGAGTCTTATGCTAAAAATGGCCCGCCAACAAATGCTGAGCGTAAAAATGCTATAGAATTTTTCGCTACGGAAAATAACCTAAGTATCGCCTCTGCCGTTTTAGTTTATGCCTCTTAATAAATTTAATTCTTATGCTGTTTTTGTCGGGCCGTGTATAAGCAGTGGCTTTTCCGCTATAAATTACTCGGGAAATTTTTCTTATGGAGGTCCAAAGTCTATACAAAATCAATTTACGTTTTATACTGGTTCCCGATTTTTGCCTTCTAATTTTGCTAATGCTGGCGTAGGTCTTATTGAACAAATAACATTTAGCGGTGAGCCGGTTCTAAAATTAGAGTCCACGGCTCCGGGGTCTTATCAGTGTGCGGCAGATATCGCCTCTTATCCCGCGTCCGGTTACGTGCGCATGTATGGAGAAATTTATATTCCATCTACTAATATCACTTCGACTAGAGCAAGCATTAGTCTAGGTAATACGGTATTAATTGCTAGCGGATATAATAAATGGAATCCAGTATTTTGTTATTTTCGCAATGAAAGCGTAAGCAATAATACTTTCCAACTCTCTTTAAGGGATGGCAACACAGCCAATGATAGCCAACGAGCCCCTACTTTTGGAGTAAGTGATGGAGATTTAGCTTATTTTCGCAATCTAACAGTGATTATTGAGTCGGGACAAGTTCCGTTTACTGGCGACACGCATATAAATTTGTTGCAAAATTTAGACTTAGTACAAAACATTGGCTTGGAGGTTAACGAAAATCTAACAGACTTAAAAGAGATTGGACGATCACAAATGATAAATCGTCAAAACTTGTTTTACCAAGATGGCAATTTATCCATTTCGTATCTCCAACACTCTTTGGAAAACGAATTAAAACTTGGATTCAATATTAATTATCCGGACATATTGTTTAATCAGGGTAGAGCCAAGTTTAATAATTACAATTATGATGTGTTGTGCAATCTCACGGGCACTTCTATTACTGGTTTTTCTAGTGGATATCTATATCCTTTAGCGAACAATAAGTACAAAAACTTTTACATATCGATTACTGATCTAGAGGATAATAATAATAAAACATATCTTACTGGCCATGTAGATCCTCATTTAGACTCTCAGACCTTAGCAATTGGCAACGCATATCTAAAATCTTACAGAGTTGCCGGATCTGTGAATACGGTTCCATTAGCTACGGTTTCCTATACGTTTTTTAATTTGACAGAGCAACCGAAAGATTATGGCTATATTCCTTCAATACATCCAGAGTCTGGAACATATCATACAGGGCAGTATTATTTGTTACCCAATATTAAAGATAAGGATTACGCTGTTATTTTACCACGCAATATTCAAGTTTCTTTATCTGGGCTAAATAGCTTTGCTAATTTAACAGGATGTTTGTGGCGAGAATTTGATTTTAGCATAGATTTTAATACAAAACAAAATGAGAGATTGGGCTGGCATATCCCAGACTCATGTGATATTCAAACGCCTAATAAAATAAGTATTAGACTAGAGGGGTTGGTCGAAGACCATGACGTATACCAATTAAGAAGCTTAAAAAACTCTCCGAGCAATCTATCTATTTCTTATTTTGGATGTACTGGCAATAATTTAACCGAAAAGGTTCGGTATGATTTTAGAGGATGTAAAATTGACAATATTCAAACAAACTATTCGGTGAGTAACTTGAATAGCATTACAGTTTCTTTAACTCAAGAGTTTAGTTTTCCATTAAACGGCAATGGTTTCTTTATGAGCGGCGTATTATGGCAAAACCCTCAAAATATCAGTAAAAACGTGGCTTTAAAAAATAAAGACTATGCTATTGATTTTATTGCCATGAGCGGTAATAATATCTGGTTATACGGTAACTAATTATGAAAGCTTATGGATATTTAGCATCAATATTGAATGGATCTAATTTATTAGTATCTAGTACACGATGTAATTGGAGCAAGCTTAAAAAAGGCGGCTTGGTTAAAATTGGTGAAGTAGACGAATATTTCACAATTAATCATTTTGAAAGAATAACTTATGCAAAGCCTTTTACGGTGAAAAATCGAAACTGCATCAGTGTAGTGGGCAACATTAAGCCATATATCATCAATGCCGATCAGATAATAATGACGTTAAAACAACATGAATTGGGAGATGAATATGTTATTACAGACGGCGGAAACGGTTTTAAGCCGGGCGATTTATTGTTTTATGATCAGGGAGCAGAACATAGTATTCTGTTAAAAGTAACAGCAACAATGAATGATTCTGTTTCCGCATTCACTATTATTAATCGCGGAACATTCAGTAGCGAATTTCATGACGAGTTGAAATTTAATTCAGAATCGGGACAGAATTTTAAGTTAATTGCAAGATCGCAAGAAAAAGCAGAAAAACAAAAAATTGACCGCGAATGTCTTAACGTTGTTTATAACCCAGAAGAAACATTAATTTATTTTGCCCATACTTTACCCGCTCATATTAAGTCTGGAGAAATAAACTTAACGAAATGGACGTGTAAACTAAATAGAGAGTTTATTAGTAATAAGGGCGATTACTTGAATCAGCAATATAAATTTTTTGTTGAATTAACTCCACATTATTCTTTTCCTTTACTCCTCCCTAATCATCAAAAACCAGAAGAATTACTAAATGGTATCTTTTATAAAATAGACGCCGAACTTAATTCGCTCCAACAGCAAATAAATAAACTTTCCAATGGATAACATTTACAATATCCCTAATTATGCCGCCGCTACCGCCTATGTTAAAAATGCGGTCGTTAAATATACTGGTACTTTTAATTCTTTAACTTTAACTAATGCTTATCTGTACTGCTTAGAGGCACATACAAGTGGCGGATCTATTGATGCGACTAAATGGGCGGGGGTTGTGGTATTTAACGGCAGGCTGCGTAATCATTTTATCTGGGAACCGGATTATAATAATTCAGTTAATCCAAAACCTAGAGTTCGAAAACTGACCTTTGGCGATGGATATGAATTACGTATGGAAGACGGAATTAACGCTTCGTTAATTAGTTATAACTTAACTTTTAGTCAACGTAAACAATCAGAAGCTGCCGCTATTGCCCATTTTCTAGAAAACAATAAAGCGGTACATTCCTTCGTATTTAAAGGTCGCCCGCCATACCTCATTAACAAATTATATGTTTGTGAAGAATTTACTATAGAAGAAGTTTTCGTAGATAATTATACAGTTAATGCAGTATTTAGAGAGGTAACTACATAATGAATAAAACGCAAGCCCAAACTTCAAGCACACGAGTTAATGCTGAGTTATTTAAGCTAACTCCTAGTAGTTTAATTGAGCTTTATGAGATTGATTTTACAGATTTAGTATTTTATCCCAATAGGGCTCCGTTTAACGGCGGGACTAAATTCCGATTTCATAACAACCTAAAAAGCACAGCGCAAAATATTATTTGGCGCGGCGAGCTTTACTATGCGACGCCAATTATCGCGGAAGGTTTCGAAATGACAAGTAAAGGCACCGCTCCGACCCCTAAACTTTCCATTTCCGTGCCAGACGAGTCTATTGATATTTTAATGAATTTTAAACGCCAATTTGGCTATTTGAATAACGATTTAACTGGCGCTAAAGTCACACGTTTTCGCACTTTTGCTAAGTATTTAGATGCTGCAAATTTTGCGGGCCAAACTTTGCCGGATAATTTTACTCCTGATCCTTATGCCGAATTGAGTCGAGACATTTATTACGTAAATAGCAAAACGCTTGAGGATAAAAATAACCTGAGTTTTGATTTAACTTCTTTTTTTGATCTGAATGGGATCACGTTACCACGCAGAACGGTTTTTGCTCATCGTTGTATGTTTTCCTATCGTGGCGAAGGTTGTTTATATGAATATGACCATTCAAGTAATTTGTCTTTACAGCGTCGTAATTCTTCGATTCACGGCACGGCCACGATGCCAAGTTTGGCTCCGCCAGTGGCAACGGCAAATAATGAACTTATTTTTGGTCAAGTATTAACTAATAACGAAGCTTATATTGATCGTGGAGAATTTAATCCGAACTCTTTGTATGAAAAAGGTCATGGAGTTTATATTCAAAAGCACGGACTAAACTATTATTTCGTGGCTAAAAAAGAAGTTCCAATTGGTACAATTCCACCTAATGCGGAATACTGGGTCGCTGACGAGTGCGCTTTGGATATTTACGCTTGTGAATTAAGATGGGCTACAATAAATAATAATCTTCTGCCATTCGGCGGTTTTCCGGGAGTTGATAGGGTTGCGTAATGATCGATTATTCTAAAATAGCCGAAGACTTAATTCGGAGTATAGACTTTTCTTTGCCGCAAGAACAGGGCGGATTTGTCATTTATAAAGATGAGTTAAAAATATGGCCCGCTACAAATATATCAACCGATGCTAATAAATTCGTGCCACGCGCCCGAGATTATGTGCTGGCTAGTAAACGTGGGCAAATTGTAGCTATTTACCATAATCATGTATCTAATGGGGATTTTAGTCCGCAAGATAAGTTATTGGCAAGTTCCCAAGATATTGATGTTATCTTGGTCAAACCTAATCAGGAGTTATCGATTTATCGACCCGCGATTGATCAATATAATTGCGTGGATTTTGTAAAAGATTATTACAAGCGATTAGGCATTACTTTACAAATTCAAGACCTAGATATTGTAAATATTAAGCATATAGCAAAAGCAAATAACTTAATCGAAATCAAAGGTTTTGAACCAGACGCCATTTTGGTTATATCCACAAACAAAGGTCATCATCTGGGCGTTTGTTTAAATGATACTTATTACCTCCACTATAACAAAACTGGAGAGTTTCGTAGTTTTATACCGAAACAATATGTGACTCATATTTATGCTAGACCTAAAACTGAAATCAGCAATTAAAGATTATTGCGCAACTTTTCCTAAAGAAGAGTCGGGCGGAGTAATCGATAAGGGGGTCTTTTTGCCTTTGCCCAATTTTGCAGAAAATAAACGCCAATTTTACCAAACAGAATATAATGGCGTTCCTGAGTTTATAGTACATTCACATTTAAAAGATTCCGCCGCGAGCGATGTTGATATTATGGTTTGTAATAAGCTGGGCGTTCCCTTCGTGATATATTCTTTGTTAAATGATGATTTCAATGTTATTTATCCGCAAACTGGAGAATTGCCATACGTTGGAAGGCCATATATTTGCGGGATCATTGATTGTTTAGAATTGGTAAGAGACTATTACTCAAGAGAATTGAATATTTTAATTCCTGAATATGATGGCAAATTTAGATTTTTCCATCGCCAAAAAAGAATACTTTTGGATCCTAATCTTAACTCTCGTAATAACAGGGTTTTTATTGAATTTTTTGAAAGATCGGGTTTTGCTGAGATTCCTTTATCTTCAATACGCAAGAACGATTTGGTTATCGTAAATTCTGACTTAATCTTAGCTCCTCATGGATGCGGAGTTTATTTAGGCAATAATAAAATTCTGGAACACCAATATAACCAAAAAAGCTCAATTAACTTGGTAGATTTATCCAACCATCATATAATATCAGTATTGCGTCATAATCTGTGTAATTAAAAATATGGTAACCATAAGGCTGCACGGCGAAATTGCTAAGGAAATACAATCAGAATTCAAGTTAAACGTGAAAAGCGTGGGCGAAGCCATGCACGCTATCAATATTTTGACTAAAGGGAAATCGAATAAATATTTTGTAAAAAACCAGCGCAAAAATTTTAAAGTGTTGGTTAATGATAAAGATTTAGATGTTGATCCAAAATTGAATGATATTGACCGGCCGGATTTGCTAGAAGCCGTCAGTCATAGCGAGTTAGCCATAAAACGTAACATTAAAACTATTGATATTCTACCGCATTTTGAACTGCATGATAGCGATATTTTGGGGATCGTATTAGGAGCTTTATTAGTCGTGGTTGGTATCGTTTTAGTCGCCACTGGCGTAGGTGGACCATTGGGGGCGGCGTTAATAGTGGGAGGTTTAGGGATTTTAGCCGCTGGCGTAATGAATCTTTTAAGTAAGCCCCCTAAATTTGAAGACTTCCGTGAAATCGGCGGTGGTCAAAAGAGTTCTTATTTATTCAATGGTCCAACAAACGTTATCGGTGAAGGCGGCCCAGTGCCGGTTGGATATGGAGAATTGTTGGTCGGTAGCCAAACGATTGCGGCTAGTTATGATATTTATAATATCCCCATTTCAGATGGCGCTAGCGGGAGTGCGGCGGAATTGGAGGGTAAAGAACGCTCTTACGCTTGGGCTGTGGGATCTACAGTTAATATTGATGGTTGGCAAGGAGATCCAAAAGTAGGAAATTATCCGAACTTAGTGTTGGGCTATAACACGGAAATTACTAATTATGGTGATTTAATTAGTCCGGGTCCACTTCGCTTATATCAACAAGTCTTAATGTATAATACTGCTACTTTTTCCAGACAAACAAATCAAACGACTTATTCTACAGTAATTAAATTCGGCCTGCCCTCTGAATACGCCAATCAACCAATTATTATTCGATTGCATTTTAGAGGCAACGCTAATGTGCAACAAGAATTTGACCTCCGTATAGATGACGATAGGGGCAATAATACTTTTACTGATACTATTGATTTAACCGGCAACGCTAACAAGGGATATATTTACCAAACAACTTGGACAATGGATAACAATGCTTACGCTAAAATTGTGTTGGGCGGAAATTCTCCTCTTTGTGGCGTAGAAGTCTATAAATAACATATGCAAGACGACGAAAAATACATTCAAATTTTGGCTGCTGGCGGAGGTGGTGGGGGAGGAAGCGAAGCCCGTTATCCTTCTGATGACCCAGAGGGAGCATATTATAGACGCGATAGAAATGGCGTGTTATTACCGACTGGAGCTATTTCTACAGTTGAAACTGAGATTTTAGACTTGGTTTCTGAAGGACCAATAGAAGGTTTAGTCACCGGCTATTACAAATATGAAGGGACTGAAGGAAATATTGGTTATACTACAGCCACTTTAGAAAAATACCCAGAACCACCCGAGCTAACAAACGCAAGATGGCTAAGAAGCGTTTATTGGAATAAGATACCATTAGTCGATAGTAATAACAAGTTTAACTTTTCAACAATTGACGTTAACTATTCTAAAGGTACGCCAAATGGCAACAATATTTCTTATAATTCAGAACTGACAATCACAAAGCCATACGGAGAAGTATTACAGGCTCCATACCAAACGCCAGAGGGCGGATTAGTCGGTACTAGCGATGATTATGTAAAAGTCTATCGTATATTAAACCGTGCCTGCGTAGCCGTCAAGGTTAATGTTCGAATCGGACCATTTCTATCTAACAATACAAGCGAAGAGGAATATGGAGATGTAGAAAAAACGATGGTAGAATATACTATTGAATATCGTCCAGTCTATTCGGATGGCAAACAAGAAACTTGGTCCGTACCCGTTAAAGAAAAGATTGAAGGTAAACTTACCAGCCCATATCTATTAAGCACTCGGGTTGATTTTAGCAAAAACACATTGAAATCAGTTAGAACCTTTGCCGGATGGGAGATTCGCCTCACGCGTTTGACGCCAGACTCCATTTTTAGCTATTTACAAAACAAAACCTATATTGATTCCATTACAGAGGTATATGGTAACACCTATTCTTTCCCGAACTCCGCTTTAGTCAGGAGCAAATTTGATGCTAAATACTTTGCTCAAATTCCTGAACGTGCATTTTTTACTCGCCTGTTAAAAGTCAAAATCCCTAACAATTATGATCCAATAAAAAGAACTTATACGGGAGATTGGGACGGCACGTTTGCGACTAATAAAGAATGGACAAACAATCCAGCTTGGTGTTTTTATGATTTGATTACAAACAAAAGATATGGGTTGGGTAACTATATTTCAGAAGATTACTTTGATAAGTGGACTTTGTATAAAATCGCGCAATATTGCGATGTCTTAGTTCCTGATGGTAAAGGTGGGTTGGAGCCTCGTTTCCAATGTAATTTGATCCTTAATAACAAAGAAGAAGCGTTTAAAGTTTTAAATGATTTCGCCTCGATTTTCCGTGCTATATTGTATTATGGTTCTGGTACTTTATTTTTGAGTCAAGATTCGGCCATGCAGCCCGAAGACGCTGTTATTCAATTTACCAATGCGGACGTAGAAAATGGTAACTTTGTTTATAGCACTTCACCAAAGGCTTCTAGAAATACAGTAGCGATTGTTCGTTATAATGATCCCACGAACTTTTTTAAACCGGCCGTAGAAATGGTTCAGGATGTTGAATTGATCAAAAAATATGGTCGCCGAGATTTTGAATTGACTTCTTTCGGCAATACCAGTCGCGGACAAGCGATTCGCGAGGGTCGATATGCTTTATATACCCAAAACTATCAAAGTGAAACAGTTTCTTTTGTGGCTGGTCCACAGGCGGCATTGTTGCGCCCGGGAGATTTAATCAAAACGTATGATCAGTACAGAAATTATAGCAGATTAGGCGGGCGCGTGTTTTCGGGGGTAGATGGTACAATATTTCATTTGGACGCGGACCTGACGGGTTATTTTAGAGGCAAAGAACAGTTCAATTTCACTTTCACCTTAACGACGCCGACTTATAATTATGAGCCGGGTTTAATTTCAGATTTGACCAGCGCCGATGTCAACTCAATACGAAATAAACATAAGCAGATTAAGTCATTTAATCTTAGTAATGTTACCACCGATTCTTCTACCCAAAAAACAAAACTCACATTTGCTGCGCCCTTCACCACTTCAAATTACGAAATGGTAGAAAATGCTGTGTGGAGTATTGATTGCACTGGCGATTTACTGAACGAAAGCGAATATTGGAAAGTTATTAATGTTGAAGAGAAAGAATCTAAATATGATGTTCTTGGATTGAAGTTTGACTTTAATAAATTTGGATTCGTGGAAAGTGGGGTAAAATTCAATAACTCGGCGCTAAACAATCCTTTTCCCAGATCAAACTTAATTGGTAATTTAAACCTTCGGTTAGGTGAGTATAATAACAGCAATTTTACGATTAATTACTCTTTTTTCGTTCAAGGAGAACAGTATCCTAATAGTCCAGTTATCATCTTAGTTAAAACGGGCGCAGATTTTACCCCAGAAGAAATCGCTGATTATGGTACTGCAACTAGAATTATTCGTCGTGAAACTCTTCCCGCTGGGCAAACCGAAGGAAGTTTATCCTTTGACGCCAATAATACATATTATTTTAGGGCTTATGTTATTGGTGAAGACGGAAATCTAAGCTCGGATTACGCTTCCGTTCAGACTGGAATTAACTTCTTGAAATCTGTTGATGAAGTAATTATATCTTCATTGAGAAGCGACTATAACCAAGGTGCGGAAACAACGCAAATCTTTTTCACTGGTGCGGATCCTAAGTTTATTTGGCAAGTGGGCTATGAGAATACAAACACTTATCCGGGTGATATTTATTACAGAGTGACGATTAGAGAGCCTTCAGATACTAATCAGCCGCATCCTAATATTTATTATCAGGCAACCGATTTGGAATTTGCCCCAAACCAACCGTTCTCTTGGATTTTCCGTGGAGATGTTAATAGGAACCTATCGAATCCGTTTCAAGGTCCATTTCGAAAATTTGATGTTGTGGTCGAAGCTCATAATGAAAATGGCGATAGCTCCGCTGGTGGTAATTTCCTAAATAACGTTAATGCTAATGGTTTTGGTGACAGCGATTATTCTCGCGGCTTGGGTTATGACATTATTTATGCAGCTAATTCTGGAATTACAGACCCTTATTTGACTCCGCAAGACGAAGACGAATTAACTAGTTTAACAAATGGCCATTTTTACACTCAACAGTCTATCACGGCGGATGGCAGCGTTTCAATTTTGCTAAAAACCGGACGCTATACGTTGCCCGATGCCCAAGGGGGTTATTTATATCACAGCGATAGCACCTTCGTAGCTCAAGATATTATTGATGAAGTTCCCGGAATTAACACCGTGCCATTCGAACTAAAAGGGATAAATATTTTTCCAGCATCAATTAATATTCCTGTCGGATTTGATCGCTCTGTTAAATCAAAGTATATTGCCTATCGGTTATTTGATAGTTTTGATTATTTTACTTTCACTAATCCGAATAGCTTACCTTTATCTAATGTTTTGGAAGTTGTGCGGGATGCTGCGATTACAGGTCTAAATAATAGGATCGCACGTTTTGATACAGCTTCAGAGCGTGGATTGTCTCCGTCGAATATATTTCAAAATGGAAATGATATCGGCATAGGCACAACACCGGCAGCGGGTTATTTTCATATTGGCGGACTTTTAGTAAGAATGGACGTTGATAAGGTTGGTTCGGCGGCCGATTCAGGTGAATATGCTCTTATCAACATTTCGGGTGTAAACTACTATATCAAATTGTATCAATAAACCTTATGTCATTTAAACCTTCAAAAGAACTGGAACAGTTAAAACTTAGCGTTGCTGCATTAACGGAGAAAAAAGAATCTAACGCTAATGATATTGAGTACATGAAAAACGCATTAAGCAGCATGTATAGCTATGTTTACGCTATGGAAGAGAATTTTTATAATTTAAGCTCCAAGCTGTATTCTCATGCTCAAGACGGGCATTTACCCAAGCTAACGCCGGGGTCAATGAAAAAATTACTTAAAACTTGCGGTATGGACGAAGATTATGAAGTGGCTAAACGAGTAATTTACGCTAATGAAAACAAAACTGGGCTATCAGCGCGCATTGTATAATGAATCACAAAAAATATAAAGCAATATTTGGCGGCACGGTCACCAAGCTTACGGGCGCGGACGTTGATAAATATGTATCTTTGGCCGGACTTGATCATTTAAAAGCATTAATGCCACCCAATGTAAATTTACAAAAAAAACCAGATGTATTAGCTATAGCCTTAAATGCGGCTGTAGGTAATCTATGTAATAAAAATGGCGACGCTATCACGAACGAAACCGCCGCCGCGATAGGAGAAGATTTTGTTTATAAATACGTTAATATTGGACATGATAGATCCAAATGTGTTGGCGTTATTTGTAATTATGGTTTTTCTGATTTCGTAACCAACAAATTAGTAACCGCCGAAGAAACCAAAGCTTCTGCTGAGCCGGTTAATATTTCTTTAGCTTGTTTGCTTTGGAAAGGAGCTTTAAGCGAAAAAGCCTTGGATTTAATTGAAGCCTCTGCTGATCCATTAAGCGATAAATATGGTGCGGTTTCAGCCAGTTGGGAATTGTACTTTGATGATTATGATATTGCGGTAGGTAAAAGTAAAAACATTGCGGATTGTAAAGTCTATACTGGCAAAGAGAAAGAACAGTTTGAAAAATATCTTCTGACCGCTAATGGTCCGGGTGAATTTGAAGGTAATTTAGTGTTTAGAGTTTTAAATAGAGACGGGGTTGTTGGCGCTGGAATTGGACTGGTGGCTAATCCTGCTGCTGAAGTAGAAGGCTTAACCGTTATTGCGGCGGAAGACGTGCCCACTAAAGAATCTGAAGAGGATACCGAAGAAGACGAAGAAGAGGAGGATGAAGAAACGGATATGGAGGACACAGAAGAAGACGATACAGAAGAAAAAACTAAACCAAAAGAAAATTTAAGTGTAACAAATCAATATACTATGAAATATAAATTCTTAGATAAAATTGCCGAAGCGAGTCTACAGACCTCTTTGGCTGGCGAGATTGATTCTTATGTCAAGTCTGCCCTAGAAACCGCCGCTCAGGAATATCAAGCGAAACTTGATTCCGCTGGTAAAACCGAAGCCGAAATTAAACAGAAACTAGAAGCTTCCGATAAAACTGTTGCCGAATTACAAAATCAAGTAAAAGAACTACAGGATTCTTTTGCTAAAACGCAGCAAGAATCTGCTGACCTCAAATCTAAACTAGAGGCCAAAGCTAAAGAGGACGCTTTTAATTCTCGCATGGCTAAGTTTGATGAAACTTATGAGCTTTCTGCCGATCATCGTAAGATTTTGGCTAGCCGACTCAACAAAATTCAATCTGACGAAGAATTTGCCGCTTTAGAATCTGAAATGCAAGTTCTATTAGCCTCGGTGAATAAAGAAAAATTAGCCGCCGATAAACCTAAACAGACCTCTACCGCTTCCGTTACCGCTGGCGCGACCGGAAATGTTGCTGGCGCGTTACAAAATGCTTCTACGGAAGTTACGCTACCAAATTCTAGTGTAATTAACGATAAAGCGAAATCTTATAGCGAAAGAATCAACGAAATTTTCTCTAAAGACAACGTTAAAATTACTGTTAAATAATACAATTTATGCCTACTCTCAAGACTCTACAGCAAGTAAACGAGTACGATATTCTTCCGTTTTATACTTGGTCCGGGACTCTTCCGGTCAATAAAGGAACGGTTGTTAAAATCGTCGGATCCGGGTTGATGAACCAAGCACTCACCACAATTGGTAATGCTGGTGCAGCCTATAATGGAACTTATTCTCCTCGGTGGAGCGTCGTTCCTCAAGTCGCTACCGTTAGTTCCACGGGTGATCGCCCCATCGGGATCCTCTTGTACGATGGTCGCGAAGTCGATGAAAACGGAGAACAACTCAAATTTAGACCGCGTAAAGCGGCCGAAATGCAGTGTTTCATCTCTGGCCAAGCCGTTCCTATCGCTACTCGGGGTATTTTCCAATATTCCGGTGTTTCTGGTACCGTGACCGCTGGATCGCCAGTTTACATTAACAACATCGGCGAACTAGCAACGACTGGTCCCGCTGATCGAGCCGTTGGTTTTGCTCTTGGTGGCAAAGACGCTAATGGATACGTAAACGTGAAGCTTAACTTCGAAAACATCTAATTTTCAAATAACTAATTTTCTACTTAAATAAATATGAGTAAATTTACTAAGATTTCCCTTGACCGCACGCCCGAACAAGTCCAGCTTGTACAGGATCTTGTTGCGAAGGATCTAACTAAGCGCAGTGATGCGCGGTTAGCCATGGCGGCTTTCATCGCTAAAGTCGCACAGGAAGTAATTCCTCAAGCGTCTACGTCCGGAGCCGTTTATACTGATTTGACCTTTGATCAGAACTCCGACGCCACGATTCCTCTTGATCTATATCGGGATGAAGCGGCTGGCTACTTCAACATCTGGAGCCAAAGCATGCTCGGTGGCTTACCTACTCAGGTGACCCATGGTGTTGACGAAATGAAAGTCCAGACCTATAGCATGGATTCTGCCATCAGTTTCCGCTATAAATGGGCTGAACAGTCTCGGCTTGATGTTATCGCTAAATCCTTAACGAAGCTCGCCCAAGAATTCACCATCCGGCAGGATGCGCAGGCTTGGACCGTTGCCTTGACCGTTCTTGCTGCCGCGACGCATAACAACAAAAAACACGTAGGTCGTTCAAATACGGCGGGCGTTCTTCTCTTGGAAGACTTTAACAAGCTCTTGACTCACGCCAAACGTATTAATGCTTCCTTCAACAACGGTACGCCTGATCCTTCTCGCGGCCGGGGTATTACTGATCTGTTCGTTTCTCCGGAAATTATGGAACAGATTCGCGCCATGGCTTATCAGCCGCAAAATACTCGGTCTGGCGCTACCACGACTTCTGGCGCTACGTCTATCGCTGCTCCCGAGTCCCTACGCGAACAGGTGTTCCGTAACGGTGGCGTAAATGAGCTATACAATATTAATCTGCATGAACTCTTGGAGTTGGGTGTGGGTTATGCGTACAACAACCTGTTTGATAACGTTGCTGGCTCCACCACGTATACCAAACTTGATGGTAGCGGAAGTCCTACGGCATTCGATGGCGCGACTGAACAGCTATTAATCGGCGTTGACGCTACCCGCGAGTCTCTGATTCGCCCGGTTGAAGTTAACACCGAAACCCGTGGCCAATACGTGGTTGAAGAAGATGATTCTTTCGTGAAGCGTAGTGGCAAGTTCGGCTACTTCATGAAAATTGAAGAAGGGCGTATGTGTATTGATGATCGGTGCTTGCTAGGTCTAATCGTTTAAGTTGATAGTTAACAATTAACAAAGAACCCCCTTTATGGGGGTTTTTTATATATTGATCAAACTCTGATATAATAGTTATTATGGCAAAAAAATCAAAATCATTACAAACCAAACAACAAACCACTGGCGAAAAAGTTGATTTGCGTTACGCAACAATTGATGAATTAATGGGGATACAATCAAAACGTGAATATACTCATGAGTCTGTGGAGGCTTACGCGGAATTCGTAAATGCTTTAGATAAAGATCAATTAGCGCACGAAGCATTAAAAAGAAACCTAATTCCATCAATTAGTCGGGCTCAGTTGGTGACTAAACTAATCAGTCAATTTCGAAGCAAACATTTTGCTCGTCCTGATTTGTTACGCAAGGGAGAAGTTCGCAAGCAAGATCAGCCCGCGACATTACTCACCGAAATCGAAAAATTAAGCCTAACCACAAAAAGCAGGACTAAATAAAATGGTGTAAAATATAGCATGGCCGATACAGTTACTTCTTTAGCAGAGGAAATTTTTTGCGAACTAGGGGAACCGGCGACGGTATCCTCTTTTTCTATTGAGTTATGGATTCGTAACAACATTGGCCGAACCAGAACCTTTCTAGGCAAAACTTACGAATTAGTTGATACGGGAGACGTTAATGAGTTTAGTCCCAGTTTGGATGGCGGATCTAAGGCATTTTTAAAATTAGACTACACTCTATATTTCTACAATCTGTTGTTAAATTCTTTGTTGGGTGCGGCGGGCTATGAAGTTCAAGTTGTGGAATCAGATGGTGCAATGGTGCGCACGGTAGATAAAAACCAGCTAAGCAAAACTTATTCCGACGTTTTAAAAACACTAAGGGAAGAACGTAAAGACTTGATTAACTTTTATCGTAATGATAATCATGCGATTAAAAAAGTTTATAGCGAAGATGCTTATTATTCCGAACTAAACAATCGATTATTAACCTTCAATAGAAATCTACTATAATGACCGGGCTACTTTCAGAGCGTGCGATCTACGTTCAAACTGGTATTTTATATCAGCATTTTTTGACTTTTAGAAAACCGATTTACGTTTATCGACGCCCTAATTTAAGTCCAAATAATAACACTAACCTTTTTCCATACCAAAACGAAGAAAACCTATTTGAAGACGTGCCTTCTGCTTATTTAATGTCAGGGATTCGATTTTTTCCAACAGATAAAACAAACCGCAACGCTGAACTTAAAACTTCTAGTTCTGTATCTAAAGCTTACATTAAAGTATTGCCAGCGGACGCTGATTATATTTTGGCCGCGCCAGTGGACCGCATTACGGTTGACAATCTAAATTACAACTTACAAACAAAAGATCCTCGCGTTCAGGATTTTCTTGGTTTAAAATTTTACATGTTTGATATTGAAAGAAGTAATTAATGGCAACAGTAGACATTACATCATTAAGAAAAACCATTAATCCTAAAGCATTACAGAATCTTGCTTATGGCGCGGCTTTATCTAAATTAAACCGCATTAGGTCGGAAACGTTAAATGATTTTGATAATCATCCAGTTACCGTAGAATTAAAGGCAGGTGAAGGGGCTGATTCTACTAGTTTACCTGATGGTAATTTATTTTCCTTTATAGGTTTTACTCAGGGGGAAGCTCCAACCCAAGATGTTCGCGAAGTTTTAGAAACTCAAATATCAATACAAAACAAGCCCGCCATTACTCAAAATCAGAATATCTATACCTTTTCTTTCCCGGCCGCATTTCCTAGCAAACAAGATATAGAATCGGTTAGTCCAATGCCGTCGCGGTGGAGTTCGGGTAGCTGGGTTACGCGGATCGAAAAAGGAATTTCCGGGTTGCAACATTATATCTACGGAGTATTTCAATCTAGTTTCTCTACTACAGGTTTACAAGTCAAAGGTAAAGTGCGCAAAGATGTCTACAAGCCCCGAAAATATATAAGCGAAATTCTCAAAAAAGCTTTGGCTAAATTCTAATGAAACCACAATTTAACAATTACTTACTAAGTTCAACCGTTTTATGGCTGGACAATGTTTTATTAGATAAAGGAGAGGCATTTTATAATGTTCCTATTCGGTTTTTCCCGATTCGTTCGAACTTTAACAATGTTTACTTTTACGCTTCACCATATAAACAATTATGTTATGATCATACATTAAGCGGCGTAACAATGCAGAGTGGGGTCTTTCTAAACGGTCAATATATAACGACTGGTACTAGTGGGTTTCTGGGAATTAACTTTGAAGAGGGCGCTTTAATGTTTTCGGGGCAGTTACCGGCTTCCTCCATGTTGACCGGCCTGTATGGAGTTAAAGAGTTCAATGTTAAAACAATTTCGGAGCCACAGGAGCGTTTGTTGTTAGAAAGTAAATACTATCGCAAAAACGTTCCCGTTCGTCAAACCGGAAATTATACTGACGAGCAGCCAATCCCGGCTATTTATTTAAGGTTAGAAAACCAACAAAACGACGAATATGCCTTGGGGGGTCAGGAAAGTAGTATTAGAAATTTTATTGTGACGATCTTGGCTGAATCTCAATATCAATTAGACGCAGTGAAAAGCTTAATTGTTGATCAAACTCGTTGTTATATTCCGTTATTTAGTCATAATGAATTACCGTTCGATAATTACTACAGATTAAAACAACCTTTTAGTTATACTGGCATAACTTATAACCGCCAGATCACGGGCGAAGCCGCGTTTATTCGGGACATAACAAGCTATAATTTTGATTCTAATTTAATGAGTGAATTGCGCAAGATTAATCCAGATATCTACGTCGGCATCATGGAAATCGAAACTGAATTTATTCGTTATCCGAGAAATAACTAGTGTAAATAAACATATAGAAATCTTTAACTAAAAAAATATGCCAAGAAATCGTATCATTTCTCAGTCGGAAACTTTATATGTGGGACCTTCTCCTGCGACGGGTTTCCATTTTATCACGGGTGCCATTCCTACCGGCACTTGGAGCACCAATAACCCTTTATTCCGCACGCGAGTTCGGGAACTTTATCGAGTACAAAGTATTAATCATAATTATAACTTAGGTAATTTAACGCCGATTCAGCAATTTGGCGAATTAAATGCCATTGATTATGTGGCTACTGATACTCCCGTTGTTGGTTTGAGTTATAATTATCTTTTAACTAACTTCGTTAATGAGCGGGCGATGGGCCTAACTATTTCGTCTGGTTCTTTAGTTGGCGCATTGTCTGGCATTCTAAACAAATCGGACGACGAGAAAAACTATTTCATTCTTACTCGTTCTGAAGGTTCTGACGTTCATGGCAATAACGTTGCGTTTCAGGGAGAATCTGCTTCCGAATATATTACTGCTATTGGTAATGGATTCATTACTAATTACTCTGTTGAAGGGGCGGTAGGTGGTTTGCCTACTGTTAGCGTGTCCGTTGAAGCTTCCAACATGAATGTGGATGCTGCTGACTGGAACGAATTAAACTATATTCCTGCAATCAATCCTACAAACGGCGCAATTTTCTCTAACCTGCACTACGCATTGCCGTCTGGATTTACTAGTTATAGCGGTCAGGCAATTAATTCCACGTTACAATCATTATCAGCGATTAAACCCGGTGATATTACCGTTACGTTAGATTATACTGACCAGCTTGGAGCGAGCAAAGAAGACTTGAAGATTCAATCATTCCAGTTGCAGCTTCCGTTGAGTCGCGAGCCGATCAATAAGCTTGGAAATAAATTCGCCTTCGCCCGTGAAATTCAGTTCCCGCTAAATGCAACGTTGTCCATCAATGCGTTGGTTGGTGATCTTAAAACGGGTTCTGTCGTAGCGATGTTCAATGATTGTTCTACCCGTACTTATGGTGCGACCGTTAAGCTAAATAACCCTTGCGGCACTGATACTGTTGCGGCTTATATCTTGCGAGGCGGTCAATTCGTTGGCCAAGAAATTAGTTCTTCAGTTGGCGCTAACAAAACCGTAACTCTAAACTTCCAGTTCCCGATTGGTGGACCTACCGCTACTGGAGCAAACGTGTTCTTGAGTGGTATTAGTTATGACCCGACCGTATTCCCAATCCCCATGGCATATTCCTTCGCTTAATCAGTAAATAAATAATAGTCGAGTCAAGGACCCGTTTCTTTCGCGGGTCCTTTTCTTTTGGTTTTAGTGTATTTAAAATAAAGGTAAACAATGGTAACACTAGAACAGAGATTAAAAGATTCAATCAAAGCGAATGCTAGTCGTGAAATGTCCAAAATAGCCAGAACTTCTTTATTTTTATTAGAAGAAAGAGTATCGGCCCAAGAGTTTGTTTCATTACGTAAAAATCTTTTAGATTCGCTAAATAATTCGATCCGCAATTTCGGAGATTTTGTTGATAGATCCAGTATTACTATTAAGTAGTTTACCTTTATTCACTAAACTATACAATACAGATATGGCAACGAAATATATTTACAAGTTTAAATTACCTAAAAAAGAAACCGTAACTGAACAAGTTGAAGAAACTCTAGCTGACGGACGCGTGGCGTTGGTTCCGAAAACCTACGAAAAAGAAGTACAAGTAGAATTTGGTTTAAAAAAACCTTCTAAGTCTCAAAAGGACGATATCGATCTAAGCTATAAATCTCATTTTAGCGAAGCTATTCGTCGTCGCGTTATGCCTATCGCCGAGCTTCAGAAGCAAATTAACGACCGGGACGGAGTATTTTCTAAAAAAGAAATTCAGCGCAAGCAGGCACTAATCGCTGAATATGAAGTGGCTCGCCTCAAACTAGAAAAAATCACCGACGCCGAATCTCAAGAATTTAAAGATATTATCGCATCACTTCAAGCCAATCTTGACGAGTTAGATTCTATTAATCAAAAGGAAGCGGCGTTGTATAATCAGTCCGCCGAAGGTTATGCCAAGAACAAAATCATCTTTGAGGTTTTGGCTTTAAACAGTTTTAATTTAACGGACGCAAAAGACTTTTTTAGCGGCGACGATTTAGAGGCTAAACTAGAACGAGTTCAGGAACTTGATGAAACAGGAACGGAATTTGAGCGCCAAGCTTTAAAGGTGTTTTATGCCGTGATTAGTGCATACTTTAGCAATGACCGATTGACACAGGAAGATTTTGATAAAGCGTTAGCACCGATTTTAAAACAATCCGAGTAAGCATCTTGATTGAATAATCTCAAATATATTTATTCTGAGGTTGTGCAGGGCTATTCCGTTTCGCGGAATGGCCTTTTTGTTAAGCATTTTGGCATTAAAGACGAATCTGTTTTGCAGGCTATTTATAACAGATATTTTAGCTTGGCTATTGAAGAGAAAAAACTTAAACCCGAAAAAGAAAGTATTGAAGAATTAATAGAGAAAAAGCTGTGGACAGAAGAACCTAAACTCCTAGAAATTAAAGAAAAACTAACTTCTACCCGCCAAGCTTTAAAGTTAGTAAAAAACATTAGAGATATAGTAATGATAGAAGAGCAGATTGAAAAAATGGAACATGAAAGATTAGAATTGGAACATCGTCGCCGCAATTTGTTAATGTCAACTGCTGAAAGTTTTGCTTTTGATAAAATGAATGAATACGCATTGGAATATGCCTTTTTTGAAGATGACAAATTAACCCGACGCAAATTTCATAACATCGGTACGGAAATGGATACGGATGAATTTGGTGAGTTGGTTCGTCTTTATAATGAAACTTTATCGCATATTAATGTTGAAAACTTACGCAAAATTGCCTTTTCCGGGATTCTGCTTAATCATATTTATTTAGCGGATACGGCTTTTGGTTTTTATGGTAAGCCAGTTGTGGATCTGAGTTATTTTCAGATTGATTTATTTGGTTATGGTTTGCAGTACAAAAATATAGTTTCTAATCATGGTTATCCGCCAGAAGCGATACAAGGAGACGCTGATGCGATTTTGGAATGGGCTGATTCAAACAATAACAAACAAGAATTACCTTCGTCTCAGATGACTCCAAATATTGCTAAAACTTTAAAAGAAAAAGGCAAAGTCAACTTTAAAGATTTGGTTAATGCAAATAGCAATGGCCACAGAATAATCGTATAGGTTTTTCCACTGTAAAGATTATAACGGTTTAATTAGGTGTAATTAAAAATAAGGTATTCTAAGGTATGTCAACGCCAATTACAATTCCGGTAAATTTCGATTTCGGTCCCGGTTTTAGTTCTGCCCCGAGAGCGGCGGCGGAGCTTCAACGTATTTTTAATCAGGGTAATAACTTTAATCGGATTAGTCAGCCATTGGGACAAATGTCTCGATCTGCTGATGAATTTGCTAATTCGTTAAAAGCGGCCAATGCTCGTGTTTTGGCGTTCGGTGCTAGCGCGGCGGTAATTATTACGGTGCAGCGTGCCCTTGAAGGGTTGGTTACTTCTACGATTAATGTCGAAAAACGTCTGACGGACATTAACGTTGTTCTTAATGAAAGTCGTGCAGGACTTCAAAAATTTGGCGCTGAATTATTCGTCACCGCTAGGCAAACGGGTCAGTCTTTTGATGCGGTTAGCGATGCTGCTTTGGAATTAAGCCGTCAAGGTCTTAGCGTTCAAGAAACTTTAAAACGAACCAGAGATGCGCTAGTTTTAACTCGTCTATCCGGTTTGGATGCTAAAGATTCCGTCGAAGCTTTGACAGCCGGTATTAACTCTTTTAATAGAACTTTAGTTACCAGCACTGAATTGGTTAATAAATTTGCTGCTGTTGACGCTCGGTTCGCGGTTAGCTCTGCTGATTTAGCTGAAGCTTTGAAGCGTGTAGGTTCTACGGCTCAAGATGCGGGCGTTGGGCTTGAAGAGTTGTTGGGTTTGGTTACTGCGGTGCAGCAAACAACGGCGCGGGGTGGTGCTGTAATTGGTAACGCTTTCAAGAATATTTTCTCGCGTTTGTCTCGTTCTACTACGATTGAAGATTTGCGCGCTTTGGGAGTTCAAATCGATGCTAGCCAAACTGGCGTAGAAAAACTCCAAGCATTGGCCGATGCTTATAAACGAGTCGGTGTCGAACAAGCTAACCAAATCAAAGAAGCGGCGGGCGGCGTTTATCAGATTAACGTTGTTGCTGCGGCTTTGGATCAATTGAGCCGTAAATATGGAACTTATCAACAAGCTTTAGCGGCGGCAAATTCTGCAACAGATGAAGCGACTTTACGTAACGAAGCCTTAAATCAAACTCTCAGTGCTTTAATTAACAGAACACAAGTTAATTTTACTAAACTATTTAGTGATATTGGTTCTCTCAGCATTGATTCGCCATTACGTAATATTTTAGGCGGTTTAAATTCCGCTTTGGAATCTGTGTCGGATGGAGAAACCACTGGTGGTAAATTAGCCGAATCTTTCTTAAAAGGTATTGGTAAATTTATTGAAGGCCCGGGCGCTATTTATCTTGGGACGATTGCTTTGGTGTTATCTAAACGTTTGGCTGGTTTCGCGGGTGACGCTTTCAAACAATTAAACAATATTAAATTTGGCGATGCCGAACGTCGATTGAACGTTGAGAAGTCCATTCAGTCCATCATTGGTAATAATCCTCGTATCCAAGACCAAATCTTAAATGGTTCTTTACGTATTGAGGATGTTCAAAGTCGTATCTTGGCGGATTTACGTCAAGAGGTTGTATTGCGTGAGCGGATTGCCGCACTCTCTCAGCGCATAGCTCCCGCCGTATTAAGAAGCGGAATTGCTATTAATCCAACAACTAATTTTCCTGAACGACGTACTCGCGCTTCTGGACTAATTCCAACTCCGGAAGAATCCATGGCAGAAACCATGGGGGCTTATGCCGCTGGTTACGCTCCGGGTAATGTAAAAGCCGCAAATATTAAAGGATTAGGCCGCATTGTCTATAACGACGCCGAAAAAGTTGTGGATATTGGGTTGAGCCAACCGGCGATTATCCCTCCGCGTAATAGTCAAGTTTCTGGAGTTTATCGTAATAAGTTTCAACAAAGATTTGGTGTAGATCCTTATGCTTTGGCGAATGGTTATGTGCCAAATTTTAAAAACGAAAATAATTTCCGGATGCGCAAGGGGGCTTTTGGGGATTACGAATTTGAAAATCGTTTCGGCGGCGGCGTAGTAGATATTTTTGATGATGAAGCAGAAATAGGGGCTATTGACACGAAAGAGCAAGGGAAGGGTACATATAAATTTCTGCTGTCCGATTTAATGTCTAATTTAAAACAAAAAGGCATTAAAAAAGTCAAAGGTTTTCTAATTCCACAAAACAACAAACCGAAAACAGACGCATTAACCGATCAAATCAAAGCGGCGTATCCGCAATTGATTCGCGGACGTTATGGCAAATCTAGCATATTAACGATTGATGGTCGTGCTATTCGTTTGGCCGGTGGCGACGCTTTTGATGCGAGTTTGGCAAAACAAGCTAATACAATTTTATCCTCTATACGTAATGGAGGAGACGTTGATTTTGAGACCTTCTTGAATAAGGGGTTGGTTCCTAATTTTTTGCCCGTTAATATTTTAAAAAACTATCGTAGAATTAAAAATACTTTGGCAAGAAATCGTGTTTTGTACTATACTCCTGAAGAAGTAGAAAAAGAATTTTCATCTAAATATAGCCCCGAAGTTGGAAGAGCTTATAAAAACACGGGTGGATATTACGATCCTGAAAATAAACGAATCTTTCTAAATAAAAGTCAATTAGGCGAATACGCTTATAATCGCCCTTCCCAAAGGACTTATGAGCATAGTTTTGTGGCGACTCACGAAGGTGTGCATAATTTAATTGACTTGATAGATAAAAATATTCAGGGCGACCGTCATATGAAAAGATTGGGGTTGAAACGCTATTTGCAAATGATGGGTACGATTTCTGTGCAAGATATTCAAGCGGGAAGATCAGAAGCAACTTACACTTATGACCGATTAAAAGCTAGGCCAGATTTATACGATTTAAGTCCTGATTTTTATGAAGAGTCTTTGGCTGATGGTGCTCCTAGAAGCATGGTTGCTCGCCAATCAATGCAATTAACGGATAAGGCGGCTAAAACCATTAACAATCTGTATAATAGATTTTTATATTCAGCTTTAACTGGAAATATTAGAAGACCAAAATCTGAATTATCCTTCCGGGGAGCTATACCCAACTTTAACGCCCTAACCTCCGCCATCACTCGCGAAGCTGCTGCCGTTAATCCTTCTCAAATAAGAATCGGCCAAGACACTAGATTAGTTAATTCTAAAAACCCCGCTGGTATCGGAGTTTATAATACTAAAGATGAGCCGGGTGGTTTAGGTCAAGGTATTGCCAGAGCATATGCTGAAGGCTTAAATCCTAAAACTTATAACGTGCCTAACTATGCTCCTAAAAAAGTTATTAGTGGTGGCGTGGATCCGTTGATTGTTTCTGGAACGTCTGGAGGACAAAAATTTGAGATTATTGTTAAAATTCCTGAGCTTGATAGAGCCGCCGCCACTTTGGAAAATGCTATTAGAGAACAAAAAATAGATGAAACGGTTAAAGAAAGAAATGACGCCCGTAGCATTGCGCGCCAGACTAAAATCCAAGAAGAAGAACGGTTTCTTTTCAATACTCCATTCCGTAGAGAAAGAAGATTAAATAGTGAGCGGAACTTGCTGGCCCAACAAAGTGCCTTTGCGGCCTCGGCTCCGAATATTACAGTTCCGAATCCGTTTGGCGCTATTTCTGTTCCTAGTCTGCCGGGAGCGCCCTTGGCCACTCAACCACAGACTTTACAGGATAGAATAAACATCAATAACGCGGTTCGTCAAGCTCAAGAGAATATAAACAGAAGAAATGAAGATGCCGCTGCGCGAGACCGTCGTCGTTTGGATCAAGCGTCTAATTCTATTAACCCGCCGCAGATAGGACGCATTTATGTTCCTAATGTAAACGAATCTCGCAATATCAATGGCGGAGCCCAATATGTTAATAACCAAGGTCGTGTAGATGATCCATTTATTCGTAATAAGTCTACCGCTCCGCCGATTATTGGGGCTAACGGTCGAATCTTTATTCCCGGTGTTTCTGATTTACAACAACGCCAAGAACAAGCATTAAGAGACATAGAAAACCAAAACGCTATTCGGGCGGCACGCGAAGCTGAACTTCGCAATCGTGGTTCTTCAATATTTAGAGGTCGTAGCCGTCGCGCTCAAGCCTCATTGCTTTCTGAAGGTTTGGTAACTAGAGACGATTTAATTGGTATTGAGAACTTACGCCAGAATAAACTTCAGAATTTCGGGTTTGGCTTATCTTTGGCTGCACCCATTGTCTCTCAGTTTGCGACCGATGCTTTACAAAATGGTCGCCAAAGCGGACGCATCGCGGGCGCGGCAGCTTCAGGCTTAGGTAATGCTTTTTCTTTCGGAGCAACGGCCTTCACGGCTACGGGCGGAAATCCTGCCGCTACGGCAATTGGTGTAGTTATTGGCGCTTTGACTGGATTAGTTGGCGTTGCTAAAGAAGCGGGAAATACAATTCCTGAGCTTACTGACCGTATCGAAAAACTACAAGGCCAAACGAATGAGACGGCGCGTGCGGCTTCCGAATATTTTTCTGTTAGCGAAAAAATCAAACAAATCACTCTCGGCCAGACTAGCGCCACCAAAGGCCAACTAAACGAATTACAAAATACCCAAACGGCAGCCTTTCTTTCGTTGCCACAGGAAATTCGTGAGATTGTTAAAACTTCAGTAGCCAACGATGACGTAGAAGGAGCTTATCGGGCAATTGATCGGGTGCAAGTGTTGGTGACACAACAAGCTAATTTACTTCAGGAAATAGTTAAAATCCAAACCGCAAATAAAGACTTGCGGTTCAATCAAAATTCCAATCGAAATGGCTCTGGATTTTTGGGAATAAGCGGAAGAAATTTAAGCGAGTTTACTAAATTTTCGATTGATAATCCATTATTGGGCGGGTATGGTTTAGGAGCGTTAAGGGGAGGTGCGACAGACGCACGTAAAGCTCTTCGCATTTTATCTAATAACTCTTTTGGGGATTTGGCGTTGGGCGCGGTTGATTCTTTAGGTTTAGATATTACAAACCAAGGTTTACCTCAAAATAAAACACAATTAGCCGATGAAGTGTTTAATGGGTCTGTTTTAACTACTAGCGAACAGAAAGATTTGTTACGCGAGCGGCGTCAGTTTAATAGAAGTAATCGATCTGTAGTTAATCAGTTGATTGGTTTTACCAATGAATCGGGTTCGAATTTTGCCGAAGTGGCTTCTCAAGATCCCGCTTTCCAAGAAGCTTTGGCTACAAAAAATACAAGTCAAATAATCAAACAAGCTAAAGAAGTTGCCAAAAAGAATAACTTTAATTTCTTGGCTATTTCTGAGTTTTTAACAGACTATACGGAAAGCGTTAGTAATGTGCAATTTGATCTATTGGCCAACGCGGCTCAGGCTTTGAGTAAAGGAAAATTTGATGAGGCTAAACGATTAGGCGAAAGAATTACAGCCAATAGTAATAAACGCCAAAATTCAAATTTTGATATTGACCGAAACTTTGGCAACTACTTTGATAAACTAAGCGAAATCGGTCGTCGTCAATCCGTAACATTTGATAATAGTGCAGCAAGCCTATCTTTACAGAATCGTATTGGGGCTATTTCGGCTGAAGGGTTTTTCGATCGCCAAAACCTATTAGGAGGAGAACGTACTTCTATTGTTAATCGCGGAGCATTAAGTCAAAGAGTGGCCGGAAACCAATTCCAAGAAAACTTACTTGGAGCTAATCAAAGCTTTGCTAGTAATTCCTTCAGAGACATAGCACAAACCCTTAAAGAAGCTACGGACAAAATCAGCATTAATGCTCAAGGTAGCAACGGAACTGCCGAACAACGCCAAAATAGGCTAAATGCTGTACGCTCTTTATTCACCGAGCAATTAGGATTAAACCCGGAAACTTTAAACGCTGACAAATTAACCCCACAAACAGTCACGGCATTAATCGCTAAAGTCCGCGATTCAGAAAGGACTTTATTAACGGCCCGCGATAATAATCAAACAATTTCCGCCAACGGTATCGCTTTAACGAATCAAGATATTAACTCTATTCTTAATGAATATAGTCAGTTAACTAAAAAATTAAATGATAACTTAAAAGATTTAAGTGATACGTCTAATAAAGCTAACCAAGCCTACAAAGGTAACATTACGGAAATCTTAAAGGAAACCTTTGAAAGAATCAGAACGAAAAACGCCCAAGAAGCTTTAACTCTATCTTTGGAAAAAGCCGCATTTACTTTCGGTAATGAAACCTCGTTGCGTAATGCAAGATTTGAAACGGGACAGACTTCCAGAAACGCTAATAACACAATTTCTAATTTAGGTTTGGTAGGCTTTGATCGAATCCGAGCCGAAGGCGCGTTTAGTCTGGATCAAATTCAAACGCGTGCGCGATTTGGTTTGGGGCAATCTGAAAGATCGTTAATCGGTCAGGCTTTAGGCCAAAAAGACGCTCTATCAAACGATTTGAGCGCATCGGGAATTAGCGATTTAGCTGGCGTAAACCAACGTATTTCTGCATTATCTCTAAATACCGATCCCGCAAGCGTAGATATCCTTAATAAATATAAGAGCTTACAACAACAGATTATTGCTCAACAAAACGAAATTAATTCGTTATTACCGGAGCAGTTGGCCCAAGAACGCGAGCTAATTAAACTCAAAGAACAAGAATTACGTTTTAGCACAGCGTTTTCAGATGAACAAGCTAGATTAAATCTTTCAGGAGTAGAAGGTCGAATCCGTACTGGTCAAGGTATTGGATTTGGAGATTTTAGACAAACTGTTGGCGACCAGTTCAATTATACCGCGAAAGATTTTCAAAGAGATGCTATCACCGGCACCGCTGAAGTTGCAGGCACCATTAAATCTAGCTTTGCTAGCGCGACCGCTGATGTCATCAAAAATGGTAAAAACATCAAGGAAGCTTTAACTGGAGTTCTTACCGGAGTCCTAGATAAAATAATCGATAAAACTACGGAAATAAGCACAGGCTTCTTGTTTAGTGGATTAAAAGCCGTGGCTGGATTTAGTGCGGGCGGACCTGTATTGGATGGTTCGGGCGTGCGCGATGATGTTCCGGCGTTGTTAACTAAAGGCGAATTCGTCATCAAAAAAGATGCGGTTCAAAAAATCGGACTTCAAAATCTTCAGAAGCTTAATTCTGGGGTTAACATTAATTTACGCAACGAATTTTCCTATGACGATGAACGCCGCCCAACTCGCGGTCAGCAAAATATCGATCCTAATCTGAGTGTTATTGGTTTAACTGATACGGAAATTAGCCGTACAAACCAATTAAAATTCTCTAGAGAACAAGAACTTGCGTCATATCTAAACGATTATCGTAATTACGAACAAAGCAAGCGCGACGCTTTAAAAGCTTATGCCGATCAAAAACGTAATCGCTTATACGGTTCTTATATCAGTGCTGGTATTGGCGTTGCCGGTGCTGGGTTTAGTTCCTATTTTCAAGGAGTCGGTGCTAGAGGAAACACCAACGCAGGCGTGCGAGGTGGTGTAGATTACAATTATCGCTCTAATCCCTATTCTTCCGGCATTGCTAACGTGGCTAGTGGTGGAGTGATGTTTGGAGGAACCTCTTCTTCGGACGTGGTTCCTGCAAGGTTGACTCGTGGCGAGTTTGTGATGAATAAATCAACCGTTGATCGTGTTGGAGTGAACGTTTTTAAATCCATTAATAATGGATATGAAGCAGGCGGATTGGTACGTTCTCCGGTGGTTACTCCGCAAAAATCCACATTAGCGATGGCTCAACCAGCGTCTCAAAATAATACCAACATTTCTAACCAAAGCACAAACAATATCTCTATTAATGTCAACATTACTAGTGACGGTAAAGTTTCCACTTCAGTTAATGAAGATAATAAGAAAAAATCTGAACAAGGTAAAGCTTTGGGCGAGCTTATTAGCAACAAAGTGCGCGAAGCGATGGTTAAAGAATCTGCCCAAGGTGGATTACTTTACACTATGGTACGTGCCAATAAATAATAGTCATGCCTTACGAAGATAACGTAGTAAATCTGTTTTTAAATGGCGTTCGGGTTAATGGCCTAGAGTCTCTAGACATAAGCTCGGCCCCGCAATCAGAACAAATAGAATACATTGGCCATAAAGGACGCCAAGAAGTTAGAAGTTCTTACCCGCTTACCAAGCTTAATATATCTAAACGGTATTATGGTGCTGATTTTTTCCTTGATCGGTTTTCGGGAGACTTGGTTAATGCTTATGTTACTCTAAACGGGCAAACAGGCAATAATTTAGCCATGACTTCGGGCGTTATGACTAATTATACTATTAATTTGGGCTTAAATCAACAACCCGCTATTTCTTGTGATTTTGAGTTCTATAATGATTGTGGTCAATTAAATATTACGGGTCAACCATTTGTTATCGGCCAATCTGGATATTTTTATTTGAACGCTGTGGCTCCGGAATCTTACGAATTCGCCACGCAAGCAGTCATTCAAACAGGGGCAAAACAAATATACAAATATCAAGAAAACCCTTGTTATTATTTCAAAACTGGCGACACGATCTTTTTTAGTGGTAATTATGTTACCGGAATAACTTCAATAAACAATTCTTTCAGCACGGGTCATACTGGATATTTGTACCGTAAACAAACCTATCCAATCGTTTCATCCAAAGGCATCAAATTAGATATTGGAGATGCCCGTAATAACAATTTAATTCAAGCATCGATCAACTATTCTTTTCCGCGTCTGCCGATTTATGATATTGGGTCAGAATATCCAAGTGCGGTTTATCCTATTACGCCAACTGATGTTTATTGCACTTTAGATTTTGAGCCGACAACTTACGAATTATATAAGCAGTCTAGCTGGCCGGAAGCGCCAAAAAGAAACACCTTAAATTTCCGTTTATTTGATATTTCCGGAGCTTATGTTGATAATATAAATTTAGGTGATATGGAATTGGTTAGTGAAAAATCATCAGTGTCGGTAGATGGTTCTTTGCGTATTAGCGCGGAATACAAAAAATATAATTATCAAGAAGCGGACTATTCTTTTGATATAAATTCTTTAGGTAACCAAGTTTATTTATGGATAGACGGTAGCGACTTGCCGAATACAACATATACTGACTCGGAATTTGCAGTTCCAATTCTATATGATAAAGGAATGCGGGGTATGCATTTTACTGGTACGGTTGGTAGCGTGACAATTCCAACAGCTACAAAAAATGGAAAACGTTATATTAGTGCGACTTCAAACAGCAGAAGATACGGAAATAATAGAATGACTTATAATCCTAATTATGATTCTTCTGTTGTGGAATGGGCTATAAATCAAAGCGGAATCGAGGCTATTTTTGTTTTGCAGTTTACAGGAAGCACGTCCTCTGCGATTCATTCTTTCTTGTGCGGAAATTCTGTGTTTAATTATATGTATTATGGTACTAATGGAGCCACTCAAGAATTCGCCGGAAATGTTGGCCGTTATTTGGGCACTAGCACAATTATTGCGTCTAACGCTTCTGGAAATTATTCAAATTGGCAAATAGTAGGAATACGTAGGGGTGGCCTTTCGGCGACGGTGCGGAATACTGGTTTATGGAATGGTTACAGTTTTAATAGTTATACAAACTCTGTTTCGTCTTATGACAGCGTAAATGGCATGCGGCTTTTTGGACTGCCCGATGGCTCGGCGACAAATTATTTCTGGGCGGGGAATATAGGAGAAATCATTTGGATGGCCCCACAATCAGAAAATACTCGCGGGCGAATTATTAAACATCTGGCGCAAAAATGGGGACTGCAATCTCAAATTAATCCTTCTTTATAATGAATTCATCTAACTATGCAGTTAGTTTTAACGGATCTGGCATTTTAGCTAAAGATTGGACATTTAATACGTCTACGAATGCTAATTTAATTCCGACGTTTGGCCAAAAATATTTAGTTACTACCTCTGGCCCGAGCTACACTTTATCTACCGAATATCTATTCAACAGTTTATACGACCCAATATTAACTTACATTTCTGGGGGCGCTACAGGCACGTTGCCGGTACAAGTAGTTTTCGGTAGTCAAAGCGGTTTGTTTTATCTAAACAACTATTCATTTAATATTCAAGGAATGAACAGCTTGACGTGTGCAGCGAGTTTAGTTTCTTTTCGCGCTCCGTCTGGTCAAGTCGAATATGCTTCAAGTTATGCTCATTCTGGATTTAATGAAATCTTAACAAATGCAGCTAATATATTTTTAGAAGTGGAGGGCTCCAATTTTAGATGTAACTCTTTTGATTATAGCTTTTCGGCGCAAATCGCACCAAAATATATGATTGGTTCTGGGTTTCCTTACGAGATAGCCTTTTTAGGTAGTAATGAGCAGATAAGCTTATCATTGTGGACTGGATTTATGCCATCGTTTTATGGAGATATGTCTACAAATCTGTTTAATGGTCGGGCTTCAATAGTAATCAGGAACGATAATAAATCTAATCTAACTCGCGAATTCCGGTTGCCTTTATCTGGATTTTTACTTCAATCATACGAAAACAACCTGCGTGTAAATGATATTGTACGGTATAACTTTAGCATGGTAAAAATAAGGTAACAATGGATAGCTACAACAACAAAAGAATTTTGATCAACGGTAAAACGGTTTATGCTCAATCCGTTAGTTTGTCTACCGTATCCGAATTGGCTGTAAATTTTATCAACCAAGACGTTAGCAATGACTATTCGCCCATAAATTTCGTCAAGAATACATTATCAATAAACTATTTCTTGGAAGCGGACGATCAGTTATTGCCGTATATTTTCGATCATAAGCGTTATATTACCGGAGATTTTTGTGGCATTAACTTTACCAGTGGTTTGTTGCAGGCTTATTCAGTAAATATTTCGCCAAATAATCCAATCGAAGTCGCGGCCACAATTAATTTCTGGGGCGGTACCGGAATCTTGTCTCAGAATAATTCATGGTACGGCAACCAGTCAACTCTTCCGGCTTCATTCACGGGAAATTTAAAAGATCCCAATATTGCATATGCTTTAAATGGTTCGGGCGTTTACTTCGCTCATAAAGCTGGATTAGATGTAACAAATCAAAAAATTAAAGAGCTTGCCTATTCTTTTACCTCTACACCAAGCCCAATATTCAGGGCTGGATATTCTGAACCGATTGATTTTAACTTTAGAGAACGAAATGCTGATATTTCCGTTACCATTGATACACCAACTGGACTTTTAAATGTTTCTGGATCCAACACTTACTTTGACGTTAATCTTCGGACTATTAGCGGTAATACGGTTTTTACGTTGCCAATTCAAGGCTATATCTATCAAAGAAATTATGCCGCCAATGCTGGTGGCCTATTTGACAATAAATTTTCTATAGCCCAATCCAACATAATCAAGCCGTTCGCTGTCAACTCTTTATCTTCGACTTCAGCCTATATAGGCGAAACCGTTACTATAAACGGTACTGATTTGGATAAAGTTAGTTCAGTTAAAATCGGTGGATCCTTATTACAATCTTTTTCTAAAACGCCGACAACGTTAAGTTTCACAATACCCAAAGGGGCCAAATCTTCCTCGATAGTTTTAAATAACGACGCGCAAACGTCGGGAAACCTAGCTTTTACGGTGCTAGATAGCGGTATTATTATTAATGAGATTTCTCCAATTTCGGGCAGTTTTTACGAATATCCATCGGAGATAACAATTTCTGGTCAAGGGTTTTATGATATTAGTTATGTAGGATTTGGGTCTGGGATTACAAATAATTTTTCTGTCGTATCAGATAACGTTATCAAAGCTTATGTTTCAAGTGGGGCTAGTTATGGTTTTGTTAGTCTACAGTCAATCGATAGAGGTTTGACTAGTTATTCGCCTCATAGGTTTGTGCCGATTCCAAATGTTTTAGGATATGTTTCAGAATATGATTTTTTTGGATCGACTATTGTGTTGACTGGGGATAATATGTCGGGTGTTACTGGCGTTTCTTTTAATAACTTAGCCACAGTCAAACCTTCTAGTAATACTTTATCTACCGTCTCTTTGGTAGTGCCAAGTGGCAATACTAGAGGCTATATGAGGTTTTATAGTCCTAGTGGAATCACAAAGTTGAGTTCTTTTGAATTTGATCCGGAAATTTTCATTACTGGAGTTACTAGATGGGCGGCACCAACAGGAACTGCAATCACAATCACGGGAGAAAGATTAGTACCTCAATTAATGAGTTCTCTCGGGGGAGATTATTATGCCGTTGAAATTGGCGATAGCGGGCCTAGTTATTTTGGTAAAACTTCATATCGCACTTTAACTGGTATCGTGCCAACTGGAGCTACTACAGGCCCAATCTCAATATTAGCAAATAATGGCGGCAAATATTCTTGGAGTGGCATTTTTACAGTGACGCCTCCCGCGCAGGAGATTTATTCTTTTATTCCCTCTACTGTGTATTATCCAAACGAAGTTAGGGTCAGTGGCAAAAACTTCTTTAACGTTGTTAGCGTGGAATATAGTAATGGTTATACCGGCCCGGGAACTGGCGTCGTGTCGGGATACAAGGTGAGTGCAGATGGAAGATTTATTTCGATCCCGACCACAGGAATTGGAGATTACATTATCGGCGCAAACACAGACCATTTATATGACGTTAGAATCGTAACTCAACAGGCAGATACAAGTTATTCTTCCGCGTTTACATTAAGTGATGTAAGAATTTCGGGGGAAGCTGTTAATCATAATTTTGAGTTAGTAAATTTATACTCGGGAGTAGATACGCCACAAACCGATAGTTTGGAGTTTGGTAATTGGAGTTCTTATGTTTGCGAACTTACAATGCCTAGGCTAAGCGGATTTAGCTGGTACGGAGCCGCCAGCGGATTTACATATGGAGTTGGTAGAACTCTCACTTTAAATCCCGGATCCACAGGAACTCTAAACGTATACACTAGCGGTTCCGGCAACATCTATACCAGAGATTTAACTGGGGTTTTCCGAAGCGCGGACGGCTATACTCAAAATTTCATTATTGAGTTGCGACCTCTTTAACAAAAGCGAAATGATCTTGTTCGGCCCAAAAGTCTCCGTCTCCTATAGGGCGGGGGTTTAACATTTGTTTTGGTTCACATTCTCGATTGTTCTTATAATCATAAATAGAAGCATAGAATTTGTTGTCTGCTACGACTAATTTGCCAGATAAATATTTGTCTTGTGGACCAACGTTAGCAGGCTTTTCCAAAATGGACTTATGAAATAAATTAGCAATCTCACAAAACTGTAGTTTAAGTGGCCGGATTAACTCCGGATCTAATCTTGAGTAAATATAAAACTCAATACCTAACTTTTGTAAGGCAAGAAACCATTCATAATCAACATTTCCCAAATCGGTGATTTCAAAGATTATATTCATAATTTGGGGTTTGATGGCTTTGATTAGTTTGAGGTCAATTTTCTTGTTGGTATAAACAACCACCTTACTAAATCTGCATTGCTGCTGTAAGACTTGCTCATCAAAATGAACATCCATTCTGACCGAGATGCAGTCGAAATTAATTGCTTTAGAGTTGAAAGAACTGGTCGGAATTAGTTCTAATACTTTTTTGTGATAATCAGGGGCAATAGATATGTAATCAATACAGCTTCTATTATTCTCTTTCAGCAGTTCGCATACTTTGTTCACTATTTCATGCGGCATTATTTCGTCTAAAGGTTGTTTACCAATATCAATGGCGAAGATAGGTTTTTTTAGCTTAGAGGGAAAGAATGCGGCAAATTTATATTGATCCAAGAAAAACGGCTTAACATTATCGACATAATTGTTTGAATATAAAGCCACGGTTGGAGTATTAAAAACTCCAGCCAAATGTGCGGCAAAGCTATCTGTGCCTAAATGCAACGCGGCGTTCTTTACTAAATACGCGGCTTGACGAATAGATGTTAGCCCTTGCGTATGCAAACAAAATGGCAACGCTGGCTCATTTTCTGCCCCTATCTGTACGATGTCGTAATCAGGAAGAGTTAATTTTAACAAACGAACTACATCATCCCAGTAGTTGTAGTTTTTAATTGGTTTGCTAAATGGTTGTAACGTGATGTATTTGGTGCTTGTTAGGGGAAAATATTCTGGCACAATTTGAGGCTTACTTAAAGTTTGCCCAGCCGCCAAGGCATAAATTTGATGAAGATTCATTTTAGAATAAAGATAAATTGTTATTTGTAAGGTAGTTTAACTGCCGCTGAGTTTGAATTCCAAGATTAATATAAACATCAAATAAACCTTTATTATTTCCCTGAGCGACACAGGCTAATTCATTTTCCATGAATACTTGATAATCTAAAATTTTGTCAACGTTAGGGTTACCAAACAAAATCTCATGGTTAATCTTATCAGTAGCAAAGTAAATGTTGTATTCGTTGCTGGAATAAGACCTACGCAAACTTGGTAATATAGAGGTAGCAATAATGACATCTCCAATACTTTCTTTTAGGACAACCAAAACTTTTTTCTTATTGTCTTGAATTAATTGATCTTCGAATTTATTTTGTTTAACGTTTGTTTCTTTGGAGGCGGTTTCCCGGAAATATTTCTCAATATTTTGCCTTGGCGCCCCTTTTTGTAATTCCTGAATCCAGTATTTATACCCAGAATCGTTTTCGTCAACATTCATTTTTAAAATGTTGGCATATAAGGATAATATCCACTCTGAATCTTGAAGATTGTTATCGATGATCGCTAAAGGATCTTTATCGGCTTTTTGTTTGAGGTTTTGATTTATTTCATCCCAATTCACTAGTGGCGCAGCGTCTATAATTTTTTTCCATTGCGCGCATACGACTTCAGGAGAGAAATTCGCTAAAGCCCATTCGCGACCCTGTTTACCAATATTAGCTAGTTCGGTTTTTCCTTGAGACGTTGCTGTTTTTGTGTAAATCTTGCCTAAAAACTTAGCTATATCGTTAGTATTTGGGATTGCGCGACTAAATTGGGTGCCATGTTGAGTGGTGTAAGTACAGTCGATTTCAGTAACGAAGGGCTGTTTAGCAAACATCTCTAACGCGGCGTATCCATTAACCGCCAAGGGCAATCCGCAATATAATCCTTCAACAACCGTAATTTCCAAACCCGCCGCATCGGCTCCATGCACCATACAGTCAGCGAGATTGTAAACCTCATTTAATTGGTCTTCGTTTACTCCTATTTCAATGTTAATATTGTTAAAAGCTTTGTCGGCTTTGCAATATGGGCATTGCTTGTCGTTGCCGTGAAATGGTGCTACATGATATTCTTTGCATTTTTTACAAACATAAGTCGTAAGCAATTCATGTGGATCTATTTTAAATTGCTCCAAGAATCTACCAAAATCCCAACCGCCCGGTTCTGAAAAGTTAGTATGAAACAACAAATAAGACTTGCGAGTTGGGCTGTTTAATTGTTTCCATTTAGCGTATCCCTCCATTACAGATTTGAATTGTTTGCGAATCTGATTCCGTGAACACATTACGGCGACGAAAGCATCTTCTGGGATAGAAAACCGTTTGCGTAATTCTAGTTTCCGACTTAGAGTTAATTTATTGAAGTGTTTAGGATTAATAATGCCGGTTAGTTTTTCAACATTTGTTTTGCCTAATCTGTTGGCTTCTTTGACTGCGAAATCGGCCCATACGTAAACTTTTTTAACTTTATCGAAATAATCTACTTGATCTGGTAAGAATGGCACCGAATCGTAGGTTTTATGTGGAATAAAAGTAATATGATTAATCCAAGGCTTTGACAAATAGGGATATGATGCCCAAGTGTCGTTTGAGCTAATTAAAATGTCCGGTTTGACCTCTTGGATTACTTTATCAAGATTGTATAGTCCATAACTACATTCCCGAATAGCTGCCTCACCACGATTGGAAATAGCTTCCATTTCAGCTTTGTTTTGAGGCATCGTTCCATAGACTTTATATGGTAGACGATTATAATCAATATGTTCCCAACCTAAGCCGCACGCATAATAAAATACTTCATAGTCGGGTTGATTGTATAGAAATTCAGCCAACCATCGTCCATTTTTAGCTAATCCAGTTTTAACTAACGGATAATCAGTATTAATTAAGATGCGTTTTTTGCGTTGCATGCTTATTGTAGCATTAAACTACATGTTATAAACAAAAAAGCTCCCACGAGGGGAGCGTTCTTTACGAATTGTGAACTTAATTAAAATGCTTCGTCTTCGGGGGTGGGCTCTTGAGTCTCTTCGGCTGGGGACTCTTCCTGTTCGGAGGTTTCTGAAGCGTTTGCTTTTCTGGATTGAGCCTCTAAAGCGCGTTTTTTATCTGCCGCATAATCGGCGGAGAAAATGTGACCCAAGCTAAACTCTAAATATTGAGCAAGAGCTTCGGCTTGCCCCACGCTCAGGCCGATTTTGAATTCTAGATCACCCTGTTTAAACGTTAATCCATAACGAACAGACGTGCCATTTTGACCTTTAACTTCGAAGGGTACAAAACGAATCGTCGTTTGATTATTTGGGTTTTTATGAAAGAAAGAAACAGGTTCTAACACGCGAGCAGAACGGATGATTCCGCCGACCTCATCAACGTTGAATTTAACATTGATCGCGGCCCCGCCCTTATAGGTTCCGTTTGTTCCGCCAGAAGCGGATTGATTGGATCCAGTTTGTTTGATTAGACGTACCCATACTGATTGGTCTTTAGAGTTAAAAGACCAGCTAGACATGGCTCCCGTATTGGTTTTGTTAGCAGAATAAAAATTTAGACTCATAGTAGAAATATGATAAGATTTTTTGAGACGAATGTCAATTAAATTGTGTAGAGGATTGGTTTTTGTTGCCGAGTTTTCTCAAAAAATACATCATTCCAGATTAAACCTTTATCTTGATCCCAAGCGAATGAACATCCAAATCCGTTTTTAAAATGTTGTGTTTGATATTCAATTTTACTAAAGCTGCGATGATCATTCAGCCATGTATAGTGTAATGGGTTTATCAAAAAATTTGGTATGCGTTTATTGGAAAATTCTTTATAAGACTTTCCCTCATAATCAAAGTCATTGTCCCAATATAAAGACGTTAGTCTCTTGCCATTGGATGACGTTTTAAAGATGCGAGGCGGGCAAAATCCTTTGGTATATGTTTTTTCGGAGAAGGTAAGATTTTTGAATTCTACGCCAAACCAAGTAATAAAAGGATTCTTTTCTATATACTCGATCATGTTCTCAATTTCAAGCTCCGTCCAGATTTCATCCGAATCTAATAAAACAACATAATCGCAATCATTAGCTAAAAGATATTTTAACCCGTTGTTTCTTACTTCGTGCTCTTGTTCGTAATAGGCTGATCCTTCTGGATTATTATAGTCATTTTGGATGTATAAGTAATCTAAATCGGCCTTCTTGAGTAAATTTAAAGTCTCAACATCATGATCGACAAACCCCATGTCTTTATATTCTTTGAACATTCCATGAACCCCGGCAATAAGAATATCGTGATATTTTTTACGATTTAGCCAAGGCCGCAAAGATGGCTCAATGTATTTTTCTGTTCCGTAGGCGCAATAGATTACGCCAATTTTAGATTTGTTCATAGACACTAAGAATATTTTTGGCTATAGCTAAAGAATTAAATTGATTGTATAAAGCTAACTGTTTGGTTGGATCGGGTTTGTAATAGTTTGGGTTTTTGTAGATATCTTTAATTTTCAAATTGATATCATAAGGGGTTGGATTAACAAAGTATTTATCGTCAAAGAACTCCCTAGCTGTTTTATTATCGGTGCTTAGTATTGGAATACAACCACAAATATAAGCTTCTATCGGCGGCAAACCAAGACCTTCGATCCGGGATGGAAATAACAGAATCTTGTGCGAATGATAAATTTGGTTTAGTAGGCTTACATTAATATTGAAAAACGACCTATCAACATATAATCTCGAAAAATCAATATTTTGAACGTGCTGCGTCACCAAATCAAGTTTCCTTCCGCTTAGATACGCGGCTTGATGTAAAACATCAAAGCGTTTATTTGGATCCATTAAACGCCCAACGAAAAGCAAATCAGATGGACGGTTCTCAAATGTTTCTGAGTCACTAGATAATACCACATTCTGTATCGGATTATAAATAATTTTACTTGGTTGTCCAAGAAATTTAATTAGTTGGTCCTGAACAAAAACGCTAATACTGGTAACTACATCGGCATATTTTAGGGTTTGCCTGTAAGCTTCTATACATTGACCAACATTAGGTAAATGCTCCGGGATATCCAGAACATTGAATATAACCTTAGAGTCGGGGCATCTTGATTTAAGTTGCAACGCATCTTTATACCCGCCATTATCATTCGCGTAAATAAACGATGGATTTATCAAATTTTGTCTTAGACCTAAAATCTCCAAAGCCTGAATAATCCGTGGTAGTTGGCATGTATGATCCATCGCCCCAAACGCAGCATAAGTAACCATATTATTTAGTAGGTTTCAATTTTTGAACAAAAATGCAATT
>JACCDR011822082.1_pt1 | contig 44996 bp, 27 predicted proteins | sample 7446431 | NCBI WGS metagenome assembly JACCDR01 (sample SAMN15323443, study PRJNA562643) | freshwater metagenome | isolation source: river surface water | place: USA:Blue River Watershed | collected 2017-08-17 | reverse complement strand
CACAGTGTTTTCATTTTGCTCATAGTCAGCAGTTTCATCTTCATTACTCTTGTCATCTTCAGCATTATTATTCTCTGCAGTTTCATTTTGTTCAGAGTCATCTTCATTACTCTTGTCATCTTCAACATCAGCATTCTCTGCAGTTTCGTCATTAGCATCAGCATCCTCTGCAGTTTCGTCATCAGCATCAGCATCCTCTGCAGTTTCATTTTGTTCAGAGTCATCTTCATTACTCACATTTTCAGTTTCGTCTTCAACAGTTTCATTTTGTTCAGAGTCATCTTCATTACTCACATTTTCAGTTTCGTCTTCAGCATCCTCTGCAGTTTCATTTTGTTCAGAGTCATCATTAGCATCGTTATTTTCGTCTTCAGCATCCTCTTCTTCGTCTTCGTCATTATCGCTGCTAACATTTTCTTCGCTATAATCTTCTATTTCATCTGTGTATTGGTCGTCGTTTGTAGAATCATTTGTTGCATTTTTTGATTGCTTACAAGACATGATTATTATGTCCTATACAAAAATCAAATTTTACCTGTTTTATCAGGATGTATAATATCTTATGATTTGTTAAAAAAAAAATAATAATACGCTCGATATAACATTAGTTGATAATATTATCGATCAAGAATGAATATAATGAAGATGATTTAAATTCTTTAACTGCTGGATTCTATATCTGATTCACCTACATAATTATAGAATATAATATAAGTATTCTCAGTTGGACCTGCATTTTGCGAATCAACATGACTATCATTTAAAACTTTCCAACCGTCCTGTCTGTTACAAACAGCCCAATAATGCCCTCCTGCCATTGTACCACTGTGTTCTGATTGTGCTACTAACTGATAAACATATTTTTTTCTACCTCCTTTTGCCGAAAATTCTAATTTTGCAGGAAATGGAGTTATTACTTTTTGTCTATATTTTTTAAATACAATAGGTAAAATTTCAGGAATCATAGTTAATGTAGTAATTTTAAGTTTCTCTCCTAATTTTTGACATTTCGGACATTTAAAATCAGCATCTACATAACCATTTTGTTTTCTCAAAAATTCATTAAGTGGCATGGTAGTGTTGTAATATTCATCTACATTTTTAAACTTTTCAATTTGTTCTGTTTTAAGATCGGGCTGTGCCTCGAATACAAAATTTGTTTCTTTTTTTTCGACTACGAATTCTTTACATTCGCTACATAATATCTGTATAAGATGTCTATGCATGAATAATCGGCGAACTTCTGGGATAGTTTCCATAGCATCCAAAAACATCATCAATCCTTCATGTGCATCTTGCTGCCCAGTATCCATTCTGATACGATTATTTTGTCTTTGTGAAATACTAATAATATCTCTCCAAATGGGCACGCAAATGTTATAAATACTTTCTCCTCTTAATGCTGACTCCCATAATAATAATAAATGTTTTGCTAATGAATTATTCTTCACATGTTCTTCATCTTTAATATTTGTAAGAACCTCAAATATTGCAGGACATGATAATAAACATTGCAACAAACTATTAAAATAGCAAGTAGCACCCAGATTAATTAATCCTTGACCATTTGGAACGTATGTTTTGTTATATTTAATAAGATCAGACATAATAGTTATAATGTATAGATTATACTAAATTAGTATTATTTTACTTATAACAAATAATTTGTTTTCAAATTTCAATAATATACTATTATTTGCATAATTTAATGCTCGTGACTTTTAAACTAATTCCTACGATCCGGCTACCTTTAGACACAAAATCATATGGAGTTATATCTAAACCAATAGTTACTTTTTTTCCGTAACAATCTTCTAGCATACACGGCTTTCCATCTAAATCTTTACAAATTATTTTATCACTATCTTTAAATTTGAAATAATTATCCTCGTATGGAAACTTAAAGTCCGTTATTAAAACATTGTTATCTATCATATGTTTTTCACTTATATTTTTAAAACTTTTATAAATATGATCGTTATCTATATCATTATAATGATAAGCATCATGGAAAATAGCCGAATATTTATTTTTAAGCATAGCCTTACCAATTATTTTTTTCTTCTTGTAAAACTGTGTATCTTTTGACATGATGTATATTATAATTTCTGTATTTTTCCAAAATGTTGATATTCTGTATTTTATTATTTATTTTAGATGCTATTAATACAACGCGCCCATTCTCCTATTCATCACAAAAAAATATTTTTTTCCTTTAATAATTTGCAGTTCAAGGATTTTTGCTAAATTACAAAGTTTCATAATTACTGCTGTTATAATCATCCTCATCAAACTTTTCGTTTGCTTCAAATTCTGTAACTTTTGGATTGGCAATTTTCAGTCCTTTAATAACAGGCGTGTTGAGATATGATAAATGATTAACCATGATAACTCTCATTATTCTTTGTAAATTAACCAACCATGTCAGATTACGCACTAATTTGGTATCAAAACGCATCTTACCCAGTTCAGCACAATACAACACGTCTCCAATAGCCATATTATTTTGAGTTGCATCACCTATATTAACTGCTGACCAATTTCCATCTCTACCAGTGCCTTTAAACACTTTCAATCCGGGTGTTGCTACAGGATTAGAAGGTAACACTAAATTACTAGAAACCATATTAGGAAGTTCAAGTCCATTTTGATTTTGGTATCGTTCCATTTCATGAATTAGTATAGCCATAACACCCCTGCACGCTGCATGTGCTACACGGAAAGCATCTGCGAACATAGTAGCAGCGTTAACCGCTGTCGCTACAGCGTTAGCTATTATTTCAATCATAACCTTATCAAACAAACTTGCATTGTTATAGAATAAAGGATCAGCCCCAGCTGCTCTAATTTCTGCTGCAACACCAACTCGTGTTGCGCCAGCTAACATATTATTTGCTGCAATCATTTTCAAACATTTTCTAACATTTTCTGATAAACTTGGAAGTACATCTACAAAGATAGATAAGAAGTGGTATAAACCATTACGACCAAGTGATGCTTTAGCTGCGTCGAAAGTATTGCCAGCAACAACGCCTATAACAGCTGCGTCGAATCTATAAAATGGAGTTCCTCTCAAGTCAATATCAAATTGTTCTGATGCCTGAATGAAATGCTCAAGACGTTCAGCCAAACCCCGTCTGCTATGATCTACACTTGTAGGGGCGTTATCTACACCACCAGCATTAGCAGCATAAACTTTTGCTTCATTTTGATACCATTGAATAGTTTCTTTTTTTAGTCGTAATAATACTTCTCGTGTATCACCAGCATTAATAGCACCTGCACCACCAGCTGGCGCATCAGCAACATCTGGTAACAACGTTTGCATGTTATTGTTTAAATTATTTGTGGCGCCACCACCTAGCGCATTCAGTACTAAATTAACACCATTAAGCAAATTAGTAGTAGCGCCGGCAATGTTTGGATTACCAGCATGTGCAGCTATTGCTGCGTTTAAGTTAGTAATATGTAAATTAGCATCGTTAGTTAACGTGAAAATTCCTATATTCCCGCGCTGGTCTTCATACTCCCCATAAGTACTATTTAATCTTGATGAAATATTTCTGGCAATTTCTTTAACTTTGTTTACCTTGTATTCTGGAAGTGGAGCTACACCATTATATGCATATTCAGCAGCTAGTTTCATATCATTATTTGTAGTATCATGTAAATAATCAGGATATCTAGCTATTGAATCGGCATGTCCAGCTAGATGTGCTGGATTAACCGGGTTTGCTGCACCAACCAGTGGCAGAGGCGCATTACGTGGCGCCTTAAATATATTCTGCAGTGCTGTTGCTGTTGCAGCTTGACCTATGCCTCCATTAAATGCATGCACTACACCTATACCTGCCAATCCATTACGAGCTCCAGCACGACCTGCGTGCAACAATGTTGTGTATTGTGTTAAAAATTCATCCCATGCATCAGTAGCTGCGTTTATTGTATGAGGAATATTATCAGAAGATCTCGCGGTGTTCATAAAAGGATCACCATAATGAGCGACAGCTCTTACTGCTTCATAAGCCGAGGGACCAGCTTCTAATGCAGCAAGATTGGCATACCTATTACTAGCGGCAGCTCCTGGATTATTAAACATCTCCTGCCCTGCAACCAATTGAGCGGATGATGTCATTAATACTTTATGCCATAATTGATCAGATAAATATCTTGGACGTCCTAGTTTAAGATTATCATTACCATTAAATAGAGATGCAGTCAATGCAAAATACTCGACGCCATTGTGTGATAATTTCGCATATGGATGCACTAATAATTTGATTAATAATTCACGAGTAGAATTAACTTGATCTGTAGCTGATATTATAATATTATCGGTGGTTAATGTGCTGTTGGCTCCTGGGTTATTAACTCTACTTGCGATATAACTTGGAAGAACAAAGTCGTGTATCATTCTGTCGAATGTATATGAATAATTCAATAAATTTACAAATGGAACTTCTCTCATAAATGCATGAACGTTGAGAGGTACTATATTCATATCCAGTATATTATAAACTCGTAAGTTGCTACGATCTTGATTCTTCATTTCAGAAATATTAGTTCCCAAAGCAGTAGCTAAACGTTCCTTACTAATTTTAGTATCAGAGTTTTCTGTCAATTCAATAATACCAGTAAGATCTAATGGATCTGATAAAGGTAATATAGACATGTTACGTCTCAAACGATCTGATTTATAGTTTTCTCTCTTGTTAGTTGGATCCGCGATCATACGTTTTGGTAATGTATGAGGATCATCTTTATATATATATTCTAATCCTTGTCTGATTAATTCACTCCAAGGTTCTCCTGAAGTAGGAACTCCAGCATTATCAAACGCTTGACTTTTAAGCATACCGATATTTTTACAGTCAACCATATAAGGATGAGCCGGTGATACGGCAGCATCAGCTCTTTGATTGAATAATTCTGTGGCTGTTGCCTCTATTTGAGCATCGGTCCAAATATCTTCAGGAGCATGACCTAATCCTATTTTTATAGTTGATGCCGCGTGAGCTTGTTCAATACCCACTGCTGCTACGTTAGCTTGAGCTAATGCAAAATTGATAAGATCTTTCACTTTAATCATAGGTTCTGCCAAATCACCTGGACCATCTTTAACATCATTCCATTTTAATGCCGCAAATATGCTTCTGCTGTGATATTCTGGATCAAAACCAACATTTCTATCCGCGCCTATAGCGATTGGACCACCAGCGTGCTGTTCCGGTCTTTGAGCAGTGCGTCGATCTGCAACTAAATCTTTCGATCCAAAATCATTATATAAACGAGAATATACAGCGCCATCCATTAAAAATTTACCTAATTTGATCATTTTCTTAATACTATCTGCATATTCCTGTGGAGACACCATGATATTTCTATTAACAACTGATGCGTACGAATTATATAATTCTTTCGCTCCTGGAAAATGTTCCATATTCGGCTCCATATTTTGCGCTAACAATGCTCGGGTAGCGTAGTTAAATCTGTATACTGCCGATCCATTTTCTTTAACAGGCATCAATACATTCGGCAGATCTGTATTACCCCATTGTGAAGGTGCTACTGGTCTTAAAATACCACCATTTAGGGATGTTATCTCTACCCATCCTTCCATACAGCGAAGTGGTGCTAATATACTTGATACTGGCATAACAGGTAATCCTCCATATCTATTACGATAATCTGATAAGAAATCTTTACTTGTTTCAAAGAAATGCGGAGGTCTATCTTGTAACTCTCTATATACATTATCAGCACATTTTCTAAGAGCGGCCGAAAGTTCTATTAATTTTGTTAACATTGTAGTAAAATATTCTCGCATGGAAGCAGAATCTTTTCCGGATACGTCAATCAAAGGATCAACGCCTACTGTCACAACATCTATAAAACTATGTTCTGCTATATTTTTCATATTGATATTATCTTTAATATTAGTGTTGTTAATTATATTTTTTAACATAGTTGCTCTGTCTCCAAAATCTGCTAATAGTTTGCTGAACAACGGTAGATTAACTTTCATTCTTTCTTTCATAAATTCAGGAACTTCTGCCAAATTATCAAATAAATATTTCTTTTTGAGATTTGTTCCTATAGTTGCAGTAGTTGTAATAACACTGCGCAACAATGTAGCGTTAGAAAACCAAACCATAGAATTAGCTGCAGGCGATGCTGGAATATGATTACCTGCTAGATTATTAGCTGAATCGTTATTATGGGTTTCATAACCGAAATCATTAGGATAATTAGCCAAATCCAAATCAGCACGTAGTATCGTAGCATTTGGATATGCTTTTCCTTGTAATACTTCATATGACGCTGCCGAATTTATAAAACTGTCAACGAGTGGTAAATATATTTTACTATTAGTATCATCATAGTTTGTATAAATGTAAAGATTTAATATACGATTGAATGTCATAAACAATGATTTTTTCGCAACACTCTTTCCCGGTTTCAAACCATGAATATCTGATCTTCTGGATTGTTCTTCGAACAACAAGTTTGGCACAGGCATTAATTTATTAATTTCCACAAATTTTCCTTCCATTAAACTTTTTGTCTCGGCAGCAGTCGGAATTCTATTTGCTGGAATGATATGAAATGGATATTCTTTAAAATCGCATGATCTTGATGATGTGAAGATACTACCTGCTTTTGCTTCATAATACAATAATGAACGAACTGCGTTGGCCATACTACCGTATCTTGGAGGTGCTACATTGTTAAGCTCATGAATATCTGTAGCATTCGGTAACCCATCAGCAGTTGATTTCATCAATCTATTCCAAGTATATTTCAAATGTTCCGTGTGAGCTCTTGGCAATCCACATTCATCACGATCTTTAAATATACATTCCATTAAATATTCTTCTAACCATCTAGTGCTACCAACAGAATTTCTGTCTTCAAATTTATCGATAACATCATTTACTGTTTTTGGATCGAAAGAATTACGCAGTTTTTTAATGTTTTCTTTTACTTGTGATAAAGTTGATGCGCATAAATCTTCTAAAGCGCTCCAATCAATATTGATATTATCTCCATTAACGTTACATGTAACTAGTTTACTTTGGTTAGCTGATAAATCCAATATAGCAGCTAATAGGTCTTTCATTATACCATCTGCGATAATACGATTCGCAGGAATACCATTGCCTTGTGCTATTGCACCAGCACCTCCAGCACCTCCTAAGTTTTCATGTCCAGAGAAATAGCCGGATGAAGGGTAATCTCCGTTTCCTGCATTTAATGCAGCGTAATTACCGTGTCTGTTACCTATGAAAGATCTCGAAAATAATTCATGAAATAAATTTTGAGCTTTTGGATATCTTTCGCTAATAACTTGCTTATAAGATGCTCTTGCGTCGGCCATAGTAGTTAACGCACTATGTATAGGAGCACCAACACCAGCATCTTCTCTACGGGCACTCCATTTTTCTAGATTTAATATAGAACATCCATGTAAGAATGCATTATAACGAGCTAATACTTTATACACACCATATAGACAAACTAATGGAGCCGCTACAATTTCGTGTATCATTATCAACTTATCGCCATTCATATTAACATATTTATTAGCACCCTGTATCATTCTTAAAATGACTTTATATGCATCGGTATCATTCTTTGCATGTTCGATTTCATTCTTATAATTTTTAAGAGTATCTTGGAAGCTAAAAGACTCATCAACATTATTTCTAGTTGCATTAATAAAATCAACATCCATTTTCTTCCTTATTTCTTCTATTTTTTCTTGTAAAAATATCATATTTCTTTGCTTTCTAGCTGCAGATTTCTTGACGTTGACATTGACAAATTTATCGGAAGGAGCTGGACGATTACCAAATTGATCATTAGCATTAAGAATATCATAGTCAATAAAATTTTCTTTGTCTTTATCACTGTAGCCGTTATAATCTCCTGTATTATCAAGATAACTACGTCTATCACTTATATATGCATCAATCTCTTTTTGTTTGATAAATCCGAATATTCTATTCATTTCTAATACAAATGAATTAATAATATTACGAACTGTTGCTTTTGGATAACGTGATTTGTACGATTTCCATATATCATTCATGGCTATAATCATACGTTGCACTTGTGTTTCTGAGTAATTTCCCTCTTTCACATAGTCGGCTTTATTAAATATTATATCGATAAAGTCTGACCAAATACCATCGACGGATGGTACTATAGATAATCTCCATGTTTCGCCATTGGCTTCTTTATTACCATTAAAACCGTATTTTTCACGATACCATTCAGCTAATAAAATCAGACGATAATAAAATTCAACAGCATCTCTTATAATTTTGACATTTTGTAATAAAGCACCTCCTTCAGCACCTCCTTCATTACCACCAAGAATCATACGTAATGGATTCAAACTATAGTATGAGCGACGGTCTACAGTTGGTCTATGAAATAATCTATAGGCGTCTACAATGGTAAATACTTTAGCAACAATAGCTTTTACAGACATTTCAAATAATAAATCTGTATCATAGAAATTATCCTGCCATCCAGCAACATCTAAACGTAATTTATTTTGTGCATCATTAATGTCATGATATCTCCACATATTTAATCCACCTACTGTTTCCGCAGGAATTGCTGACATTGATAATGCTGAGTATTTTAGTATTTCGGCTCTAGCGGCACTCGGAGAACTTGCAACACCTGTTAAAATACCATATTGATTTCTATTTTCACCTAGAGCAGGTAATGGTAAATTCGCGCCATTAAGTAACAAATTAGTGTCTCTGGCTATATTTTCACTCCAATGAATACCTCTTGAATCATTATTTCTGTAATGATCCATATGATTATTTGTTGGTATTGTTTGTACATCATTGCCTCCTTCTGTTGTTTGAATGCCTCCTTCAACTATCTTACCTCTATAAATAGCAGCTGTTGTATTTGTATATTTAGCCTCGGCGTTATCTGGAGCAAATTGATGTGTGAAAGCTGATGCTGAAATATATTGGCACAATGAATTAAACATTTGACCTGCGTTCATAAATGTACTAGCCATTGGATCTAATTCACCAAATTTAGTACCTATAGATGCAAAACATGATAAAATGTTTTCTAACGCTCTCATACTTTTTACAACTTTTTCTGAAAGTCGTAAAACGCCTTTTAATTGATTATTATTAGTAGTGCCAACTACTAACGGTCTTCCCAAAAATGGATTACCTGGTAATTTATAATGATCGTCGGCAACGGAGTAAGGTCTATTCGGCGGACGACCTGTTGCTGTAGTCCATTTTCCTTCTAACCATTCGTAATAATGTTTTCCATCTTCTATTAAGGTTGTTTCTTTTCCGTCTTGATTAATCTGCGAATGTGCATCATTACCTGTAGAAAATGTCGGGGCGCCTGCTTCATCAACTGCACATGGGAATAACTCAAATAATGATGCTAAGTTATCACCAGATTTTTCATTAAACCAACGTGCTACAATTTCTACTTGATCAAGTATTTTGGTAATATGTGAAACAGAATCAGGATTCTTTGCAACACCATCAGTGAATGCCTTTAGATATAAATCAACGGCTTGTGCTACATTGACCATATTAACTTTTGCATTCATTTGATATGTCCATATATCACTTAAGTTTTTAAACAACCATTCTGCAGGATATTTACCATTTGCATCATTAACACCATTTTTATTAACTTTATTTGTTCTATTAGCTTGATCATATGCTTGTAATGCTTTATGAATATTAGTTGCTTGTCGTGATGCTCCAGCAGGTAATGTATTACTGTAATCCAAATTAAGTAATTCATTATATTGATTCTTTATATTATTAATAATGTAACCAGCTTCTTCACCAAGAATTTGCTCGTAATCATCAGCATATGATTTCATATCCTCATGAGACCTAGCGATATTAGATTTTATATTTGCTATAGAATAATAATATTTCATTTCAGCTTTTACCTTATCAAATGCAACCCAACTTCCCGTGCCAAATACATCATCGTCACCTTCACCAGAACCATAAAAAGCCGTTGCTGTTTTACGCATCGCTGATGCTATTGCTTCTGGATCATCTACGTGAATTTCAGTTAATGCCTTGACCATTTTATCACTAAATTCGTCAATAGAACGAATCATTCCTTGAACTGCCTGTTGCACCTGCTTAAATAATTGGCCATGTGGACCTTTGGTTAAAGGTTCAACTGCACGAAGAACACTGTCATAATCATTCATGAATTTTTCTCGCTTTTCTTTTGATAATGAATCTTTCGGATATCCAGATAACGCAATATGTATTTTTTCTTGATCTAGATTAGGAAGATTCGAGAATGTTTTAACAAAGAAGTCAAGATCATCACTGATTGGTAGATCTTTGCCGATATGCTTTGCAATTTTATCAGCTGCTTCTACTATGTTACGATAATGAAGTTTTAATAACTTACGGAAATCAGTCAATACTAATTCTCTGTATTTTTTCTTATTATTAATTTTCTTTGAAATAGATTTCTTAGCCCAATATGATGGAAGATTTTCATTGTCATCGTCGTCGTCGCCTCCCATAACTAAACCACCATGTTTTTTATTATCCGAGTCTGAATCCGAGTCTGAATCTGAATCTTCACCGCCAAATGCTGTTTCGCCTTTACCTTTCTTTGATAAATATTTGGATACAGAATCATGATCATATGTATTATCATAAATAATTTTGGCAGCTGCCATCATTTCATCTAATTTCTTTGAGCTTGGAGAACTCTTCATAATATGATTATATACTTTCATATGGAGGTCATAATTATTTTTGGCATTCTTAAACTCTTGCACGGTCATACCAATTTTCTTTAATGCTTTTTCAATAAGTTCAGCGGCATGTGCTACCGTACTAACTCCAGCGAGTAAATATGATAATTTATCACCAAATGCTTTAGTTCCAATTTGTGCTTTAAGATCCTTTACTAATCCAGAAAAATCACCATTATCTTCCAGAGAAGAAATTAATGATTTACCGGTAGGACCTACAGTAACATTCATTAAATTTGCTAAAATAGCATTTTGACGATCGTATTCAGCCTTAATTGTTTTATATACTTCATCTGTATTTTGTGCAGCATCACGAGTCGCGGAATCACCGGATTTTTCAGCCAAATCTTTTTGTTTTTTGTATGCTCGTTCCATGTAATCCATGACTACTTGCATATTTTTCATCACACGAAGAACGTCTCCGGCTACATTCATGAATTCTGTATGCAAACCAGTAAATAAACTATACATAACTTCTGACACTTTATTGCATATTTCTCCCTCGCTTACGTCCATATCTATTATAGAACCGCCATAGTGTTTGTTAATCGCATTAGCTAAAGCATGACACACATTACGTTGTGCGCTAGCATTTTTATTAAATGAATCATTGAATTTCTTTGGATTTTTTGAGCGTGGAGGAATTAGTTTTGCCAAATTCTTTACTACGTCTTCAATAGGTGCTGAATCTGCATTTTTTAATCCCGTAGCATTCAAAGCTTTGAATACTTCTTTTGCGATACTACGAATTAAAGATTCTTTTGCTCTAGAATAAAGTGAGTTGCCATAATTTTGTAACTCACTTATATCACTATAAACAGCACCACCAAATACAGACCCATCACCTCCTCCTAATTTTTGAGTATCTTGTTTTACTTCACCACCAAAAAGTCGCACAAGTTCATCCCTGACTTGACGGTCGTCATTAAAGACTTTTGCACGGGCTACTCGTGATGTTTTGTTTGTGACGCCGTTTTGACGATAAAAATCTTGCAATGATGTTTGATTTCCCATCGTGTGTTTTATGTATATAAGTAAAATGAAACTTTATATTTAATTAAAAATCAAAAAAATAAAATAAAGAAAAGATTCGGTTAGTTAAACATGTAATTTTCAATTCAACTATTCTGATATTTCATTGTTAATATGAAAGTAAGTAGGATAAAGTCTTTTCAATTCCTTGATAAAATATAATATTTCATTTTGTGAGAACCATAAATGTGTTATATTATGTAAGTAATTCTTAATACGTCGCAATCCCGGTCTTGTAACATTATTAAAATCAGGATGTTTTGTTTTTCTTTCTATTATCAGTTTATAGATTTGTAATGCATATTTTTTAATCAAATTATCATCTATATCTCTATGATTAGTTAACATATGTGGTAATTGTTCCACATGTAATTCAGGATCAGAAACATTTGTATGATTTTTTTTCTCTTCATAATTTTTTTCTTCCAAATTTTTTTTCTCTTCATTATATTGGGTGTCTAATAATGCTGTAGTTCTTGTTGGTGAACTTAATAATGTCGAGTTTATATCTCTATATGTTTGTGCGGGTCTTGTGAATTGATGATTATTAGAATGAGTGAATAAATTATTTCCGATGTCTTCCGTTAATATAACTTCTCTATGTGTATTCGGTATTTCCATAAATCTATTAGGAAGTGTACTATCACGATTAGGAAGTGTACTATCACGATTAGGAAGTGTGCTATCACGATTAGGAAGTGTACTATCACGATTAGGAAGTATTCTATCACGATTAGGAAGTATGCTATCATCAAAATATGCACTGGCAGTTTCGTCTGTATTATATCTATATTGATCATCTAGTGTATTTCTATCTAGTGTATTTCTATCTAGTGTGTTTCTGTATAATACGTTATACTGCAATGCTTCATCAGCATTCAATCCATTAGCGACAATATTAGCAATCATGTTTCTTGTATTAACATTAGCATGATCTCTATTGAGTTCATGAATTCTGTTATGCAATGAAGGATTCATGAACATAGAAAACAATAGAGGCGGATTTATCTCGGATATATTATTATTTGTATGAGTATTTCTCGTGTTACCATAGTTTGATTGATGCTCTAAATCAGAATTATATTGACCATTAATATTAGTATTATACTCCCTGGAATTAAGTCTGGCTGGTAATAATTCATTTTGTTTGCGTTCTGTTAAATTAGATGAATTTCTATCTGGTATAATACCTGAATTACGCAGACCATTAGATATTAATTCATTTCCTACTCGTGTTAATAATGTTGTCGCAATATTAGACATCAAATTTCTTACGCCAAAATTATCTTGTGAAGTATTTCTATATACTTGATATGTTTCGATAAGTTTCATACCTCTTACATCTACTAAAGAGGAAACAGGTATTCCACGGCTTATTTGTTTACATATTCCAATAAAAATTGTGGTTATTGAATTAGGAATGCCCTGCATTTGTTCTAATTCCGGAATATTATGACCATCTATTAAATAGATAAAATCTTTCATTAATTTTGTATTATATATCAATGAAGGAGAATATGTGTATTGTCTTACAGGAATGTAAACATTTATTCTTTTAGAATCTGCATATATGAGAGTAATTCTTCCGGTTGTATCATCAGACAACAGTTTGATATGTGCGTTTTGTACTATTTCGCTCATATTTTATATGTATGATTAAATTAAAAATATGTTTATAATTATTTTGATTTTATTTTTAATTTAATTTGATTTTAACAATATACTCATTAATAGATACCAACTATGATTAAAGGCGGTGCAGTAAATAAACATTGTAGTATTCTTAATTATATACGTCACGCTGATGAAGAATTATATGAACTGATTCAAGATCTTTGCATCGGTCGTGCATTCAATCCAAGACGTGGCTCTCCAGGGATTACTTTCTTAAGACCTGATAAATCCTTATTAAAGGACATCAAGAAATTGGCAGAAGGTGATAATCCAGAAGAAGCTGTCGATGCTCTTCAAGCTTTAATTTTATTAGATAATTTACCATCAATTAATGATTTTGATGATAAGAAATCTGATATTCCTACTTTCCATAGAGTTAAATTACCTATTACATCAGCAGATGGAAAGAAAGTCGTATTACAAAATGGTGCTGAAATTGTTCCTGACAAAGATTTTACATCTAGAGGAGATCGTACAAATATTTCTGTATATCTTATCTCCAAAGCGCTTGTTCCTGTAGAAGGTGAGGCTGCAGATTTTAGTAATGCCAAGTCTGTTAAAACTAAAAAAGGTGGTGCAGAAATGGGTGCACTTGATGGTAGTTTTAACCGATCTGCTGTATTTGATTTAGTGATTAAAAATATGTATGGCAGTATAAATCAACAGAGAGATGCGGCTATGGAACTAATAGTGGCTTTATATGGTTGGGCTATACAAACAAAGAAAGATAATCTTGCAAAATTAATCGCATCTCAAGTGACACATGATTCTTTAGCATCATTAGCAATAATTTTACAACCCTATAAGAGAGGATCGCTATACATAACTGAAGATGATTTAAAAGAATTCAGAAAACACATGTATGGAAATGACAATAATAGTAGATTTAGAAGTATGCCTGTATTTTCATTTAATAAAAGAGCTATGGCTTTATATAACGAATTAGCCAACAATCAAACAAATTACAGAGACGAATTTAAACGAATAGGTGATAAACTTAGAGAAATTGCCGAACAATCAAATATAGTTGATAGCGCGAGCCCTGCAAACGCTGCTACTAAAATTGGAAAAGCCATACAGCAAGTCTCTAGCATTGTTCAGTCAACTCTACCAGGACGACACGGGCTTAGTGATAAGGAAAAATTTGCCGAAGCAGAACTTCGCGTATTAAGCGCGGTATTATTGGATAACTCTGGAGGTGATCCTTCAGAAGAGGAAGTATTAGAACTTTTCCATAAATGCACATTAGATTCTCCTTATATGCTTGATGATAGAAGCTTAATGTACGGTTCTCATGTTGGATTTTATATGTCTACCGCTTTATTAGTATTGTTATCAGGATTATATATGATTGTTCCTATAGATCATACAACAGAAAATGTAAGCACATCTGTTTCTGATGTAATAAGAATGAACAGATTTATTAGTTTGTCAGGTGCTATTGGCAATATGAGATCTGTAATGTTGCGTCGCGAAAACAGTCAGTCAGCAATTGAAGGTGCAGTACAAGGCGTCAATGTTCATAATATATAAACTTTGTTGAATATCAACCTTAAAAAACATAAAAAATCTTCTTCGTGCAGTACAAGGCGTCAATGTTCATAATATATAAACTTTGTTGAATATCAACCTTAAAAAACATAAAAAATCTTCTTAGAATCGCAATATTTACAATTTAAAAAATGAATATATAGAGATTTATATACACATGTCACAATTTATTCGCTGTCCAACATGCGCTTTCTATATAGGTGTTTATATGGATTTTTTGGATAATGCTAGACAGGCATTTTATGATAAAGAATTAAGAAAATCCAAATACAAGGATTATGATCCATCAAAATTAATATTATGTCCTGGGTCAACGCCTCCATTAGAACATATTTTTGACGCTATAGGAATAAAAAATAGATGTTGTAGGATGCATATGAATGCAGCTATGCCTATGGATAAATTATATAAGTGATATATGAAATTAAAGAATAAGAAGTTACCGACAAAATAGATACTAACATTCTGAATAGTGATATAAATGTTTTTTTAATGATATATTTTTTGCTTTTGCAAATTTATCTTTTTTTATTTTAAACATAAGATATGAGTGTAGTATATCAAGTATTCGGCGGATTCCGTTGAAATTTGAATTTTACTTATACATATATTAACATCCTACTGCAGGCTATAAACACAAACTAATAAAACTATGTCGACAAATATTTTTAATCCACAAACATTATTAGCAACAAAGGAAAAATATAAATCTAGCCCATTACTAAAGCTCGAAGGAGATGTTAGAACGGGTGGTAAAACAGAAAAAGGCAAGAAAAAAATTCAATCATATTACATTCCATTCAAATGCAAGAATATTGCTGGCAAATACGTACCATTGCAATTAAAATTTATTAAACAAGTTACTGCATCAGGAGCAAGACTGCCATATAATATTTCTGAGGATGATGCTAAACATGTGACAGTGTTATATCGTAAATTAACAGAAGAAGATTTGGCGAATTCTGATTATCCTGAAGCAAAAAGAGAAGGTTTATTACAACTTAATGATGAGTTCACAAAAGCATTAGATGTAATCGCCGATGAATATTTAGATTTGGTTAAGAGAGAAGTTTTGCCAGAATGCAAAAAGAAAGAATCTAAATTTAAATTGTTAGGCAGTAAAAAAATTCATTGTTTTCGACAGACTCATAGAGATGCTGGTGAAAATGATGAAACTGAAGAAACTAAAACCGATGAAGAAGAAAGCAAAACAGATGATGATAAACCAAAAATTAAACTTGAAAATCCTATGTTTCGAATTAAGCTTAAAGCAGATCCTGTTTCAAAAAAAATTGGAACTAATTTCAACGGAAAATACACGCCTACTGTTTATGACATGAAGAAAACAGCTAAAGAATCAGTTGCTGCCGGTAAAACAAAAAAAGTAGTGGCTAAAGTAATTGTGAGAGGTGTTCCACGTGATTTAACAATTAAAAATGTTAGACACTTTGTAACGTATTTATCCACATCTGGTGGTATCATTACATTTGAAAGTGTTTGTATTAGTTCTCAAGGTATATCTCTATTATGTCATTTCAGAGAACTTCATATCTGGCGTCATAAACCTATGAAACAAGAAACTCTTAATACAGCCGATATTACCGATATGGCTGATTGTGGTATGGAAGGTGAAGATGAAGATGTAAATATTGAAGATGAAGATGAAGAGTTAGAAAAAACATCAAAAACTAAAGTAAAAGATAACAAGAAAAATAACAGTAAAGCAATGAAAGATTTAGCATTCGAAAACGCCGAAGATGAAGAGGATTTCGGTGGTCTTGATGAACCAGATGAAAATAATGGCGACGATGATATCGATGATCCAGACGATATTGAAAATAAAACTAAACCAATAGAAAAAAAGAAAACAGAAAAGAAATTAGAATCTGCTAAAAAAAAGAATATTAAAGAAGATAAAAACAAAGAAGAAAAGCATAAAGGAGAAAAGAATATTAAAGAAGAACGTGATGAATCACAAGAACCCGAAGAGAATGAAGAAAAAGATACTGAAGAAAATACAGAACAAAATGAAGTAGACGAATCTCAAGAAGTCGAAGAGGATAACGAAAAAGAAACTAAAGAAAATACGGAACAAAATGAAGTGAGCGAATTAGAAGACAATAAACAAAACGAACAAGATGATGATGAACATAACGAAAAACCAAAAAAACCAGCCCCAAAAAAAACAGGAGCTAAAAAATTGGCTGCTGATAATTTAAAAGCAGGTGCTAGAAAAAAATCACATAAGTAAATAATTTAAAAAACTACTAGTTTAATATAGTATATTTTATTTTTTATCGAATGCCTTCTGTATTACTTTTGCATCTTCTAGACAAGAATCTATTGCAGAAATAATTAATTTATTGGAATCAGCATGTATCATTTTGATTATTCCTACTTCGGTATCAAATCTTTTAACAGCACCTGCACAGAAAGATATAGATGGATCTATGACATAGCATCTTTGAGATATCATATTAATTGTAGTAAGATATTGATTATATAAAGTGTATGTGTATATTTCATTAATATAAGTCACTTCTATTCCTTCATCATTGTAATATTTTTTTGATGTATCTGTTTTAGAATATTTTAGTATCTTATCTCTTATCGATAGTAATTCCGTTGTTAAACGCGCTATTGTTAAATCTATAACTTCTTTTGGCAATATATTTCCGCATGTTGTAAAGCTAATATAAAATTCTTTACTGTCGTGTTCAACAGATCTGGTTCCTCTTTCCGCTTCTGTTTTTGCGAATATATTATATGGAACTATATCGGTAGGGTGATATCTTATATTATTAAGTAATGAAAACTTAGCAGCATTGTCTTTTTGGCGGCCTCGTTCGAATAATAAATTATTTATTTTTAAATACTTACCTGGTCGTAATCGCATAATCAAACAATTAGGTTCTGGAAAGATATGAGTTATATCAATATCACCCTTATGTTCCAAACTATGAGTATTCTCAATTTCAATTAAATCGTTATTTACTGTTTGGTCTAGTTCTATAATTTCAAATTTATCTTCTTTTGAATTATCTGCATTGTTTTCTTCGTCGTCGTCTTTTGACTCTGCATTGTTTTCTTCGTCGTCGTCTTTTGACTCTGCATTGTTTTCTTCGTCGTCATCGTCTTTTGACTCTGCATTGTTTTCTTCAGCCCCTGTTTTTTTCTCTGCAACTTTGCCTCCCAATTTGCTTCCTTTAATAGTTCCTTTTCGTAATTTTGAAATATTACTAGATGTTTTATTGTTCTTTGATGTGAATTTATTTTTTTCATTATCATTTTCTCCTTTACCTCTTTTAGATGCATGTTTTTTGGTATTTCTTTGTTTTTTATTAACAACTATGAAATCTTTAGCATGAACATCAATAATATCGTCTGAATCATTATACTTATAAAGATATATATCATATTCAGCTAATTCTTCATCGGTTAATGATTGTCTTACAGGTAATAAATTTATATTTTTGATGAGACTATATGAACTATCTGTAATAAATTTATCGTCAGATACAATAAATTCTTCATTTGTTGTAGCACACAAAACTTCCATTTCTTCGTCCATTATTCGGTATAAGCCATGGGCAAACCCTGTATGAGTATTTTTTAAATTAAAAGATACTTCATGCCATGTATTTTTTGGTAATAATGCATAAGGATCTTCTATGCCATATTCTTTCATTGATTCTGCGATACCATCTAATTCTTTTGTTCTGACGATACTTTTTTCTTTAATAGAAAGATTTTCTATTTTAATCATATTTATATTTTAATGCTTTTTTTGTCTTAAAATATAATTCAAAATTCAATATATTATAAATGGTCTTACAATCAGCTTCGATAGTTTTTAACGATAGCGCATCGCAATTTAACAAGGATTTAACCGACTTTTTAAGAAGAAATATAGAAACTGCAGTAAGAAAAGGCGGGATAACATTTCAATTTAAAATTGCAAAACCATCTGATTTGGCTGGACTTAGACGTAAAGGTATAAAAAGATTGCCAGCTATGACAATAGGAAAAAATTATTATATAGGAGTTCCCGATATTATAGGAGAGATAAGAAAACGCGTTAAAACAAGTAGACATGAAGCAGCTGTTAAAACAGAAGAAGAAATAGTTAGAGATTATCAGATGAGTGCGTTAGGTGATATTAAAAAAGATGCAGAAGGTAAATTTGTTATAAATGAAGAACCGGAAAAAGATGATAGTGAAAGTTTAATGTCCGCGTTTAACAGAGAATTACAGCGTAGAGGAGCAGCTGCTGGTCATGGCAATCCTGATGAAGATGACGAAGACCGAAACAGACGCCAAAGACCTGCAAGACCGTCTAGAGATGTAGAAAATGATTTAGAAGAAGAAGAGGAAGAAGAACGTCCGAGAAAACGTCGCCCAGCTGCTAGAAGAGATATGCCCCAACAACCAAGATCCGATAATTTAGACAACCCTGGTATGGCTGAAGCAATGGACTCTTTACGTAGAATAGGGCGACATGCTACTGGAGATGATGCTCAAGATGATGCTATGATGGCTACATTATTAGGTCGCATGGGAGGAGGTGACTAGAAATAACTAATTTAAATATAAAAAAATATAATTTAAATGTAACTAATATAAATATAACCGCCATGACTAATATAAATATAGTTGATATAACTGATGCCAAAATTTCTTTTGTTAAAACAACCTATTAATGAAGATAAATATATGTGGTTGGGTGGTAAATGCGAAATATATAAAAGTGCTAATTCAGATTATGTAAAAATTACAACTGATCCTGTATTTGTAGATTATAATAGAAATATAGTGTCTGATATACAAACATCATGTAATTTTCAAGAGTTAGATCCTTATACATTAGAACTTATATCTGAAATACCAATAAGTGGTTGTCCGTGTTATAATGAAGAATATAAAGCGTACATTACATTTAATGCATGGTATATATCTTAACATACGTTTAAATTATTTGACGGATTGTCAATGAAGTAAGCGCACATAATAACATTGGAATTTCATCTTCAGAAAAACATCACACTCTATTTTTTGGCTCTTTATATTCAATTGCTAATATATCAAAATATGCTTTTTCACTGTCTAATCCTTCGATCTTTTCCCCATTTTTAAATAACCCTTTTTGATTCAATAAGTAACCCATTCTCTTAGCTTTTCCTCGCATCAAAATATTATGTTCTTTGGAACCTGTAGAATATAATAACATGGGAATTTCATCTTCAGGCAGAGTTCTAAATACGTCTAACTTATATATTCTGTCTTTTTCTTTGACTAATTTAGCTTTGCTCATATCTATAATTAGGCTAAGTTTATCATATCCTTTCGAATATGGATAAATACAGTCAGGTATTTCTTGTTGTAGTTTTTTGAGATATTTTTCTATGGCTTCTTTATCAGATGATACTAACATAACATCTATATCTCGTGATGTTGGTTTTTCTCGTCTATAAGATCCGACTATTAGTGCTTTTCCTATGTTTTTTGCAGAATCTGTTATGTATGGTTCTAATTTAGAAATATCATCATGCGGTATTTCTCTTATAGGTTTCAAATCAATAAATAGTTTTGTCTCTTCAGGTAATAATTCTTTATATTTTTTCATATGTAATTGATTAATATTTTTTAATCCAGCATTAAGTAAAATCTTCGCTCTTTCATTACCTATTCCCATAAATTGAGATAATTCTTTTAATAATGCAGTATTATCTTTATCCGTATTTTTTAAGTCTTTTTTTGGGGATTTAGATAATGATTTTAAAGATTTACTGGTGGCTTTAGGCGACTTACTTGGTTCTCTAGTTGTTTTTTTAGTATTATCTTTTTTTGTAGCACTTCTTTGTTTATCCTTGCTTTTTATTTTTCTTTTGTCTTTATCTTTAGTTTTTTTTCCAATTTGTTTTATCTTTTCAGAAATAATATCCAAGACTTTTTTCTTCATATAATCTGATATATCCATGCCTTCAATTTTATCTTTCGTTACAATATCTGATTTGTTAAATTCACTTGCTAATTTATTGGCAATTCTATCATAACTCATCGCTCTAAATTTTGCAGTTTTTTCTTTACTTTCACTTAATTCAGCCGCGTGATCATGAAATTTTTGACTCAATGTTTCAAAATCCATTATATTATAATAGTAAAAAAGATTAATATGGAATTTGTATGCATACTTCTTTTACTGTTACTTCTTTTTTACTGTTACTTCTTTTTACTGTTACTTCTTTTTACTGTTACTTCTTTTTACTGTTACTTCTTTTTACTGTTACTTCTTTTTACTGTTACTTCTTTTTACCGTTACTTCTTTTTACTGTTACTTCTTTTTACTGTTACTTCTTTTTTTACTCTTTGATCTGGAACGTGATTTCTTTCTTCCTCCGCGTTTTGTTTTCTTATGCATAGCGCAAGATCCACATGCACAGCACCCCCCATGTTTTTTACTTCTCTTTCTTCTACTACCGCCTTTTTCTTCTTGTTTAGTTTCTGTACTGGTATTAATTGAATTTAATCCATCGGCGACTGCTGACATACTATTATTTGCAGTGTTAGATGCATCGACCATAGTAGATACAGCAATATCATTTGCATTAGATACAAGTTTATTAGCAGTGTTCACTGCGTTATTAGAAACATTACTCGCTTCTTTGGATGCTGTATTTTTAATATTATCATATGATTCGGATATATTATTTCGTAAGTTCTTTAATGCATCGCTATTTTTAATTTTGCTAGCTGCATCATTTCCAAATTGCTTAACTTTATCAAAAAAACTCATTTTATATTACATACCGCTAAAAAAATAAAGCTAAATAATAATTACTATTTTTAATAACGTAAATTATTAGTCATCAAATGTATAATCGTTATCACCATAAAACCAATTACTTTCGATTCCTCCATTTATGGCTTTTTCTAATTCATCCAATTCTTTCAACCAGATTTTAGCTCCAGAAAATAACCCATCATCATCCGATAAATATACCAATCTTTCTTCCAATTCTTCTATTTTCTTTTGTCTCTTTAAATATGCATTTTCGGTTAAATCTCTATAAGACATTTTAAGAATGTAATCGTAGTTTGCTCCTTCGGTCTCAGATGTGATAAGTCTGATCAAATCTTTCACATCAGTAAATTTTGGACTATCTAAAATAGAATGATTAAATATTTTATATTTTTCCCTTTTTAGGATTTTAACTGCAGTTTCTTCTTGTGTTTTGTTAGTAATATTATACTCATCATGTTTCTCACTGAATTTTTGCATATTCTTCAACATTTGAATTTCTAAATCTACTAAAATTTTTTCTCTTTCTACTCTAGTTTCATACAGATGTTTTCTAAATACATACCAGTCATCAAATACTTTTTCATATGATTTATATTCAATTACTTCTCCATGTTCATTGACTAAGTTAATTCTATTGTAAATAGGTTCTTTTAATTCAAAATATTCTTCGAACGCATCAAATACATCATTTCCATATTTACTTTCTTCATCTGTAATTTCTTCATAAGCTCCTTGTTTTAGCTTAATAGTTATATCAACTCCTTCTTCTGTTGAAGTGTTATCTTCTATATCTTCTATAAGAGCTTTTGAAGAAATACCTTTACCTTCTTTCTTCTTTTTTTCTGTTTTCTTTTCACTCTTTTCTTTTTTAATCTTACCTGCATCTGATCCAAAACAATACGCTTCGCTATATGTTCCAGGAGGTAATTCGGTTATATGAATAGTGTTCTCTTCTGCATCATGTTCATAAACACCTACATAATAATCTCTGTTTTTGTATTTACGAACAGTTCCTTTAAAATCCTTATTCCATAATGGTAATTTTTTACATTTTGTAATTTTGCCGCTGATCATATCTCTGGTATTTTTAATAATGCTGAATACGTCTCTTGCATGAATTGAAATCGCCCAGCCTGTTGCTGGTAATTCATTGTTTTCGCATAATACATATGGAATAATAGGAACGTAATATTTTGGTTCGTATCGCTCTCCATCATCTACTTCATATTCAAGAATAAATTCATCTTCTTTTCTGAAAAGTTTATCGGCAAGACGGTAATTTATCATTGTATGGATATATCTACTGGCACCGTAATCTTTGTAACCTTTAGCTTTTGATCCAAAGTTTCCGCATGGAAGTAGCAATGGTAAATTACGAGCTCCCGGATATCCTTGAGCCATTCTTACAATTGTTTGTTCTAAGCTAACTTCACCATGATGATAATTAGCATATTTAACAGCATCACTAGCCAAACCAGCTACTTTAATTTCTTTATGCCCATTACGTCTCGCTACATAAAATACCTTTCTTCTGCTGCTAACAAATCCATCAACTAAATTCAATAGTTTTCTTACGATATTATCTCGTTGGTATGATTTTGTATCAATTTCAAAATGTTGACTGATGGGTATTTCTAATCCTTCGATAGGCTCCCTATTAACTGGAGTCGCAAGAGCTTTTTTACGTGGTTTTGTGTCATCGCCATAATAAACATGCATTGTTTGCAATGCTTCTTCATCTAAAATATAAGTACATATTTTATCATCTATATATTTAAACATTTGTGTTACTTCTTTTTTACCTTGATCATGTGCTGCAAGTCCTTTATAATATTTTGGTGTATATTTAGTTTTGACATGGTCTTCACCGACTTTATCCATCCATATTCTAGCATCTTTTTCACTGTAAAATTCCTTAACAGTGTCTTTTTTCTTATTTTTTGGATAAAATCGTAATACAGGCGTATTTATGCGTCTTATAAAATTACGTTTCACAAGTGATGGCCAATACGCCATTATAAATGTTGATACAAGTCCGAAAATATTAAATCCGTCCAAGTCCTGATCCATAAGTCCTACAATAAACCCATATCTTAATGTTTTCCATTCTTTTTCACCTATTTCATTTAACGCATATGTTTTATTATAATCCAAGCCTAATACTTTGATCAAACTTTCAATTCTTTCATTTGATTTAAGTTTTTGATTTGGTATTCTCTTTGGAGGAAGTTCTAAATCATCTTTAGCCTTTTTCTTTGTTGTTTTAGTTTTAGATTCTTTTTTTGATTCGGAGTCTTTCTTTGACTCTTTTTTTGATTCGGAGTCTTTATTTGATTCTTTATTTATTGCTGACTCTTTCTTACTACGTCGAAGTATAGTTTCTGTATCATCTTCTGATTGTCCTTTACCTCTTTTCTTTTTCTTTCCAAATTCTGATTCTATAGCACTTTCTTTAAGTGCATTAATAGGAACACCTTGAATGCCGAATACTCCGAACCAATCATAGTTAAAATTAGGTGATGTTTTCACTAATTCTTTCTTATTCAATAATCCTGCGTTAACAGTTCCTGTTGCACTATCTCCCTCTGTTATTACTAAGCCACAGTTTTTACACTTTTTTGCATCTCTGCAATATCTGGCTTCTTTATATTTTGGAACGTTAACTTTTCCTCTATTAGCTCGAGTTTTAATCTCACCCATAGATTTCTTTAAAAATGCATTGATAATTGCTGGTTCAAGTAAAGCCCAGATCTTTTTCCAATCAGATTCATCTACACGATACTTACTAAATTTTTCGATAGGATCGCTTATTGCTTCTTTTGTCTGACTTAAAAATTCTGGAGATGGAATACATCCTTTCATAAATACAAATACATTATTGGTAATATAATTTCTATTAAATTTAACCCCAGTCTTCTTAATTTCTTTTTCTACTCGTTCTTTTAAATTTTCTACCAGTTGATTTTGTATATGTTTAATATGAGTACCGCCTTTTGGCATGTAAACGCCATTAACAATAGACATATGTTGTTCTTTACCATCGCTAATAGCGAAGCATGCATCCCATACATAATTATTATCTGATTTTCTAGAAGTGCCTGAATCAACTGTCATAGTAGTTTCATAAATTTCATTTTCACTGAACATTTGACAAAATTCTCCAAATGACTTTAGTGGTATGAGTTTATTATTGTAATATACTTTTGCTGATGTATATGCAGCAGCCTGCCATGCTCTTGTTTGTAAAATATTATGTAAAGTAGAATAAAACTTAGAAATGTCAAGCTTGAATTCGGCGTAATTTGGTTTGAATGTTATTACAGTATATGATTTAGTTTTCTTTGTAATAGTTTCCAGAATAGGCTCTTCGATTTTTGTTAAACCATCTAAAAATGTTTGAAAATATTTGATACAGTTGATATTGTCAACTGTTTCTAATTTCATCCAATCGGAGAATGCAGATACAAGTTTTAATCCGATACCATTAGTTCCACCTTTAATATTATCACCGTCATCGTCTAAATTATCCCCTGCCAAAAATTCTGATGCTATTAATTGTGGTGTATACATTTCAACTCCATTGATATTTGTAGTTTTTTCTACTGGAATACCAGGTCCATCATTATATACAGAGATAATACCATCTGAATTCAGAGAGATTTTAATCTCCGTTACTTTATCAGGATAATGAGTATGATGATCTATAGCGTTTACTATGGTTTCATCAATTATCTTTAATAATGCAGGCGGATATTTAAGATCTTGTAAAACAAATATCTTTCCATTACCAACACCATCAACTCCATCTTTATCATCAGACAATACATAACTTTCTATAGTTTGAGTATTTTTACTGCCTGACCACATACTTTTTTTCTTAGCATGTTCTAACATAGATATTTGTTTAGCTTTTCGAGTTTTAGGAACTTTTGTTTCTGTAATATTTAAGTCATCTATTGTGTTTTTTTTCTCATCTATTTTTTTGATAATTTTCTTTTGAGACATATCGTTTATAATTTTGTTAAATATCCTTATGAAATAAATAAAACTTATATATTTAAATGAAAATTCAAAATTGATAAGAAAATGAACTATATAAAATTAATATTGCTATAACTGTTGTATATAATTCATGAAAATAACAAAATACGGTGGTGTTTACATAGGAACATATTCTGAAACGTTAGATTTTATAAAATTAGGCAAAAGTAACAACATATATGCAAGATTTGAAAATTTAAATACGGCTGTGTTCGAAAATAATTACAAATTATTATATGTTATATATCCGACTAATGCTAGTAAATATAATAGCGGTATGTTGTTATATATAGAAAAATCATTGCACAGAATACTTGATGAGTATAGAAAACAAAAAAATAAAGAATTCTTTACAATTCCTAAAGCTAATTTGTATGAAATTTTATCGAACGCTGTCAAAGAATTTTCTAAATATAATTTCAATGTTTCTATAACTGACAACGAAGAAAACTTAAAACATGTGCATGAAAATAGACGCGAAATTGCTGAAGATATTCATTATGTTTTAGATCGAAATGTAATAAATACAAGTCAAGGTGATAGTGTAATAAATACAAGTCAAGGCGAAAGTATAATAAATACACTGCGTCCTAAATATTATCAAATACCTGTTTTAGATAAACTTGTAGCGCATTATAAAACACGTACAAATAAAAATAAAGGCATATTAGTATTACCACCAGGATATGGAAAATCTTATATGGCCGCATTTTTAATTAAACAAAACCTCTATGATAGAGTTTTAATATTAACTCCATATGATAAAATATGTTATGATTTTGGTAAAGCTTTAATGTTATGCGGTATTAAAAATGTCTATGTTAAGCCAAATATAAATGATGCTTTATTAAAACGAGGCGTATATGTTACGACTTACCAAACATATAGCAATAAAAAAGAGTTTTTATATGAAAGCCCTTTTGAATTAGTTATATACGATGAAGCTCATCATTTGGTCACAGGAAATGAATGGAATGATAGTTTGCAATTAGACATAAATAATAAACTATTTTTAACAGCAACACCAAAAATAATACAATTAAATGAAAATTGTGAAGAAGTTAAAAATGACATATTGCATGATAGTTCTTTTTCGATGGATAACAAAGAATTATTCGGATCTATTATACATCAAGAAACAATAGAAGACTGTATCGAAAAAGAACTATTATGCAATTATAAATTATATGTATGCGATCATGATGACGGCGTATATTCCATTTGCGAAGAATTAATAAATGACCATCACAGGAAAAGAATTATTCTATTCTTTAATACAATTAAAAAAGCGCGTGATGTATGTAAAGAGATTCAAGCTGTTATTAATACTGAAAACTTAAACTGGAAAATTTGGGATATTGAAGGAAATACAAAACATTCGGATAGAGAAATAATTTTCGATGAGTTTGATATGATTGATAATATACCAAAAATTATATGCAATGTAAATGTAATATCCGAAGGCGCTAATTTAGTTCTTACAGATAGCATTGTATTTGCGGAAAAACGAAATTCTCCTATAGGAATTATACAAAATATAGGTAGGGGATTAAGAACTCATTACACAAAAGACTTTGCTATAATTGTTATGCCTAAGGATATGAATACATCCACAACAATAATTAATGCGCTGAGAATGCATGACTCGCGTGTTACTAACAAAGCTATGTTTGCTGGTAAAGTATCAAATGAAAAAGTTAATAATGTGCTTAAAAATTTATATAACAAATGCCATTTAATAGAAGTAAAAAACAAGAAAATAACTAATAAACAATTTATAGAATTACTAAAAAAAGAAAATATATATAGTGAATATGAATACAGACAAAAGTTTTCACCTGATTTTGACGAACCATTTGTTGAAAATCCCACAGAATTATATACTGGTTTTGATTGGGATATTCTAACAAATGCTCGGCAATTCCTTACATTTGAAAACGCAAAGAAAACAATAAGCGATTTACTAGATGACGAAAAAGTGCAAATAGAATTATCCAAAATAAATATCTGTAGCAAAAAATATCAGTATTTAAGAACACTCAACGATCGTTTACCGCCTAATCCAAAAACGTTCTACAACATTAAAAAATATAACGAACTAAATGAAAGATTTAAAGAGTTTACTAGATTTAGAACTTAAACGTAGTAATTTATGATTAGTTTAATATTGTTTTCATATGTATTAACATTTTTTTGTGTTTGTTCTATTTGTTTATAGAATAACTCTAATTCTCTAATAATTTTTTCTTGAGTTTCTGTACTTGGAACAGGGATTTTAATAGCATTGAGTTTTTCTTTAGAAGTTCCTTTGATTCCTGTTCCAATCATATCTATTTCAATAATATCTAAGTTTGTTTTTAAATAATAGTATAAATATTTAGTTAATGTTTCATTATCTGTTTCACAAATATAAATATGATCTTTTTCAGCAGTAAATTCATTGTCAATTCTGACATTTGCATTACCATTTCTATTAATAATTAGGTATAGATTATCAGAGTATAAACATTCATTAATATACTTAACTTCTTCAGCGCATGTATAAAATCTATATTTATTTTCTTCTGAATATTCTTTACTATCTGCACTCTTATAATTTCCTCTTTTATGCAAATATCGTACTAATTCGCCAAATGTTTTTATTTCTGCGTTAGTTTCATTACTATCCGTTTTTTGTTCTTGATTATCGTTTCGATTATCGTCTTTTTCATCATTAACTACATTAAACAAAGTCTTAATTTGAGTACGATTGTAAATTTCAATAATCTTTTTAATGTTTTCGATTTGTTGTAAGGATAATTTCTTAGACTCTTCAATTACTTCACAATCTTTGATAATTTCTTCTTGAACTTCTAAACTTGGCACGGGAATTTGAATATTAGATAAATTCTCTTTATTGATCCACTTAATTGTCGCTCCTTTTGATATTTCTTCCAATAAATTTTTATTAGAAATTAAATAATAATAAACATATTTTGTTAATACAATATTTTTATCTAATTTTAAAACTGTTACATGTTTACTAGCTGTAAATTTATTATCAATATTAATATTAATATTACCCCCATTACCTACTATAACACATTCATCTTCAATCTCATAGTTATTCAAATATAATTTATCATTTTCACTAGAATTATAAAATCTATAGTTACCTTCAGTTAATCCTATATTAGTGCAATGTTTTGTTGTTGGTAGCATAGCACACAATTCTCCTAAAGTTTTCATCTCTGTTTTTCCTTTACTTTTACGTTCTTCTTTGGGCATATAAGTTTTGTAGTTTAATACAAAGTTGTTTTCTGATAGAGTATCGTAATCAACTGAACATAAGAGTTTGTAATCTTTGCATTCATTCATAGCCTGATAAAACTTTACTTCACTGGTGCATGTTTCCTCTTGTTTAGAGAAGAATAACACCAAAGTCGCAACACCGGCATGCTTAAATGTTCCATTAGGAATACTTAACACAGCTTTTAAATCACATTCTTCGACTAGATATTTTCTAAGCTTAATAAATGTTTTACTATTCATAAGTTGTCCGTCAGGCAAAACAATATTACAAACACCGTCATTTCTTAATTTCTTAATACAATGTTGTAAGAATAAAGCAGATGCGTCATTTGTTTTGATAGGATATAAATCTTCCATTTCGTAACTTATTTTTTTAACTTTTTTACTTTTTTGACCACGAATCATAGCTTCTTGTTTCACTTCAAATTCTGGAAACTCTAATAATTCAGAATATTTGATGCCTTTCACACCAAAAGGTGGATTTGTTACAATCCAATCATATTCTTTTAATAAATTATTATTTAGTGAGTTCTTGCACTCCATATGATGAATTTGTCCTGTAGTTAACAAAATATTCATTAATCCAGAAGCGTATGTTTTGGGTTCTAATTCAGTACCATGCAAGTTGATTCCTGATTTCTCTTCTTCTGTTTTGTTTTCTTTCATATCTGTTTTGTTTTCTTCTTTCACTTCTGGATCTCCCTGAATTCTACTATTTTTTAAATACTTATACGCTTCTGTTAAGAAACCTGCTGTTCCCATGCACGGATCATATACATTTGATAGATCTTTACTATGAAAATCTTCAAATACTTCTGCGTTTAGTTTCATAATTAAATTAATTAAATTTCTAGGTGTGAAAAACTGACCGAACTCTTTGCCTCCTTTATCAGCATAACCATTTAAGAAATGTTCATAAATGAGACCTTTAATATCATTATCAAGATCATCAAAATGATTATCTTTAATAGTTTTAACAATTTTTTGTAAGCATGTTCGTAGAGTTTTAGCTTTGGATTTAAATGTTTTCCCTGATTCAAAAATATCTTTTGTAAAATTATGCACTGAAAGACAATCCCAGATCTTGTAAATTGCTTCAATAAATCCATGGTCGTCTAATTTTACAAGCTCATTTAAGTCTTTTAGATAATTTAATATGGATTCGTCGAAGTCTTCTACTCCATCGTACATTTTAGAATCAATTAAAGTGTTCAATGTTGTTGATAAACAAGGCTGAATAAATCGTAAGAATAAAAGTTTATTGATATCATGATATGCATCTGAACCAATAATAGCATCTTTTCTCAATATGTTGTGTAAATTATCTACTAAGTTCATAATAAGTCCGGTTGAGTCTTTATTATTCTCCGATTTAGTACTATTAATTTTCTCTTCTACTAATTCTGTTACTTTTTCCGATAATCTATCTTCCACCAATTTCTCAACTTTTTCTTCTACTAATTCTGTGATCTTATCATCTAAAGTTTTGCCAGAACAATCAACTTTTCTATTAATATGTCTGGTATAGTCTCCTTTTTTACTAAAATTCTTAGCGCATTTTTCGCAGGTATAAACAGGCATGATTAAGTGATTTTATTGCTGATGTAATATATGTAATATTTTACTCCAATATATTTATATCAAATTTCAAATTTAAACTATGCAATGACGTAGTCTTAAAAATCATATTTTACATTGATATTTGCCGTCATGCTTTTTTCATTAAAGCTTTTTTATATCAGAAACTCAAAAAAATAAAGTGTTTTGGCGACATTATTTTAATTTCAGATTAAATGTACCACAACATTGATATCGGTAAATATTTTTTCTAGTATTATTTTGACTTTGTTCCATTCTAATCTGTCTAATCCACAACCAATTTTCGGCATAGATATATCGTTTATATTTAATTCTTTGCATTTTTGATATAGTTTTTCCAGACATAATGTTAATGTTTTATATGTAGGTTTATCGTAATAATGTTCTTTCGTTATCATATGAAATATATATTTATTTTGCGGTAATTGTCTGTCTATTACTACAATATCACCGATATTTTTTCCTTGTCTATATGTTTGACTGACAGTGCCAAATTTATCTTTAAATAATACAGCAATACCCTTTCCCATACTAAAGTCTTTACTTACACAATGTGCTAAAGGACTTTCTGAAGCGAATAAATCTCTTTTAATTTCTGTCACCGGCATTTATGTTTTAATTAAAGTGACTTATATTAACGTTATAATATTAAAGTTATAATATTCCAAGATTATAAATCAAATTTTAAGATATGTCTGTTACATTTATATCAACTAATTCTACCGCGATAAATTACTTACAAGGTTTACTTGTAAATATTACGTCTGACATTAAATTCAAATTCAATATAGAAGAAATATCTAAAATCGAGGATTTACAAAAATATGATGTAATAGTATCGCCAGCCAATTCATATGGTGATCTATCAGGAGGTATTGATAAAATATACTATAATTTATTGGGCAAAAAAGAATTTCAAAAACGTGTAATAGACTGCATAAGAACAAATTGTTATGGAGAAGTTCATGTGGGAGATGCCGTTGTTATTCCTATAGATAACGCAGAAACTAATCCAAAATATATGATACTAGCACCTACTATGGTGGTACCTACATCTTTACAATCATCCAGAAATCCATATTTATTCATGCGCGCTGCAATTAAATATATTAGGAAAATAAGAGACAATTTATTAGGTAAAAAAATAAAAGTATTATGTCCTATACCATGTATAGGAGTAGGTTCTATGAATCATAAGATTGTTGCTAAACAAATCAAAATAGCAATCGAAAGCATGAATGGTTATGGCATTATTCATATGATTAATATGACAGATAAAAAAGAAGAAGAGAAATGCCCATATAATTTTATATATGCGAATTTACCTTTACAGAATATGAAAATGACAAATATTTACATGCTGAACGATGCATAAGTGAAGTATTAACAATGTTAGCAGCATTAGAAAAGAAATACATTAAAACTATAAAATACAAGAAATACAAGTAACATAAGTGGCATAAAAACTATAAAAACAAGAAATACAAGTAACATAAGTGGCATAAAAACTATAAAAACAAGAAATACAAGTAACATAAGTGGCATAAAAACCATAAAAAACAAGAAATACATTAAACCAATTCTTATTTTTTTAGAGAACACCCTTAAATACTAACAATGTTAACAGCATGATAACCACCTTCATTGTTAACATGAAGATATAGATAAATACCCAACCGTAATTGAATACTTGTAAAATATGAATTACGTGGGATTTCTGCAGTAGTAGACAATGGAATTGGAGGAAGTAAAAAGCCTGCTTCAACACGTCTTAGTGCCTTATATTGAGAAAATAACCCAGGCCATTGATCCAAAAATTTATTGATATTGTGTTGTCCAGGAAGCACAACACGTCTCATTTCCATGATGAAATCATTATAGTATTGTTGATTTTCCATTTTAATTGTTTTTCGAATGAAAAGATTGCTGATATAATGAGTTATTAACTATGAAGTTTTAAACAAATATATGATGGCAAAAGTTAATAAATGAATAAAAAATCAATTTTTTCATAAGTATGTTTCCTTTATATCGAACTATATCATATATCAGAATTTTCTGATAATGTACTCAATACTCTTTTTTGTATATTTTGTAATTCACGAATGGCTTCTCTCAAATTAAAATCATCAACCGGATCATCTCTTTCTTGTTCATTACCTTCTGAGAAGGGTTCATTTAAAGAGTTTTCTACAAATCTATTATATGCATAATATAACAATAATATTAGTACAACGCTTAACACTCCAATAAATATATATGTGTATAAAGTATTATCCTGAAATAAGCTATCTTCTGCTTTCTTAACGATATCTGTATTTTCTGGTGTCGTTACTGAAGGAATGTTAGTTTGAGTATTAGTTTGTACGGTGGAAGAAGTATTATCATTAACTACCGTGGACATATTAATAATTATATATTTATAGATGTAACTATTTTAACTGAAGTTAAAAATTCTGTTAATATTTTATTACAAAAAAATGTTGTTTGATTTAGAAATAATATAAATAGAATTATGCAGATTTAGCTGTTATAATTTATGAAGTAGTATCTATAACTTAGATCTTATAACTTAGATCTTATAACTTAGATCTTATAATTTAGATCTTATAATTTAGATCTTATAATTTAGATCTTATAATTTAGATCTTATAATTTACAAACTAGCGTTTCCGCCTGCCATTGCTGCAGCAAGAGGATCTTGTCTATCACCAACAAGACCACTGCGACCATAACTTCTACGATCACCGCGAAGACCTTCTGTAGCTTGGTTAAAATGAACTTGAGAACTACCAGTACCAGCAGCATATACTCTTGTTTCATCGATCCATTGAGAACCATCATCACCATCTGTTTCTTGACCGACAGATGCTTGTAAATTGTTATTTAATTCTGCATTAGTTGTCCAGAAAACTGGAGGCTCCAAAGCGCCTACCATACTATCGCGACCACCACGACCGCTGTCTAATCCCATAAAACGCAAATAATTGGCTTCACCGTTGGCCATACCTGAAATAGATACTTTGAGATTAGCTTGTTTATAAACTAAATATAAAACACAAACCATTGTTACTAGAGCTATTACGTATTCTGCTTGACTTAAAAGTGAATTTTCACCCCACTTTGAGTATGACATTTTATTCTATAAAAGAAGTATATATACTAAGTAATATAAAAAAAATAAAATAATTAGAAAATTAAAAATAAATAATTAGAAATAATAATATGTATTATCAGATAGTGATAAATATAACATTATGTTAATGTAACTATTTGATGCCATGATAAACCTGTTTTTATTCATAGTCTCTGAAAACAACAGCTTTAGCACGCTGTGGAACTCCTGATTTGGATAAATCTTCATACTCCACGGTCATATTTTTATTTTTATATTTTTTATTGAAATTTTTCTTGCAGTCATTAAATAATGTATATCGTTCCTCATATGTCATATCCTTTGGAGTCACGTTAAATGTATGCCCTTCTTTTGTTTGACATATCCAAATTATTGCACCTTTATCTTTTCCACGTTTACCGTCTGTGAAATCTATTACTTTATACTCATCTGTAAATTTGGGTTTCATTTTAACCAAATCTTTGCTTCTCATAAACGATCCTGTTTTTTCAGAATTAGCCAAATAATACCCGTCTTTATTTCTGAGCATGGCTCCTTCATATCCCATTCTTACATATTTTATGTATTTTTTTTCGGCATCTTCAAAAGATTCAACCAATTCTGCTGGAACTTCTTTTATAACTTTTTTTGCATTATCAGATATTCCACTGAATAATTCTTCCAACTGTGCATTGCGATCTTCGAATGTAGTGTCTAATTCTTTCGGATAAAAACAATCATATATGTGATATTCATTTCTAGATTTATTATTCGTAGAAACATCTGCTTTTTCATTACGACTATCGCCGCTAATATCTTGTAGTTTTTTACCGTGTTTATATAGTTCTCCATCAAGATATATAGATTGATTGTTTTCTGTATCATACAAATCATTCAGGTATGGATATAATATTTTTTTAATATAATCGATAGATGGAAATAGTTTTTTCGTTCTTGTATAAGCAATTACTGCATTTTCACCGCCGTTTTTTTCTTTTAAAAATATTAAACATCTTACACCATCTAATTTCGGTTGAATGTATAAAGGATATTCTAAATGTTTTTTACCGTCTTTATATGTTTTTGCAAGCATAGGAAAATACATGACATTAGCACTTTTATTTTTCTTGCTTGATGTTTTTTTAGTAGTACATCCACTGTTTTGTTTTTTTAACCATTGAGATCTAGCCCATATTAATGCCTGTTGAAAGACATTCCTTTCATTAGATTTTCCCTCATTAACTGGTTTTGAGAAATATGATGGTGCTGTTCGCATAATTTTTCCATTCTCAATTCCTGTTTCAACCCATGCTTCTGCGACAGTATCATCGTCTATTTTTTCGCCCATTTCAAAATAAGATTCATCTATTTCAACTTGATTTTCTTCCAGCAAATCCCAATCAATACTTGTAATTTCATTATCAGGATATTTGATCAATCGTACGAATATATGCCATTGCCTCCATCTATTTGCGTCATCTTTGTGCCACAACAATGGAAATGCATAATTTCCGGAACCACTGTCTATTTCTCCTGGAAATGCATGAAAGTCGGTAAAATCTCTTTTGCTGGATGACATTATATATAATTATTATTGTAATTTCATAATGTATTTCATATTTGAATGATATAGAAAATATTAAAAAATGCGGCATCCAAAACATCGGTCTAAATGCGGCATCCAAAACATCGGTCTAAATGCGGCATCCAAAACATCGGTCTAAATGCGGCATATAAAATTAAATCAATCAGTTCTAACTTTGGGATTTATCGTTAAAAATATAACTACTTGAGTATTAACGCCTTCTGGAATTTCAATATTAGTCTCTGATAGATATGATTCTAAGTCTCTGATATTATAAATATCTCTACTATCGCTTATTTCTAATACATTATCTGAAAATATGCCCATATTATTAATAACCCTACTAAACAATTTTATGCTTATTTTGTCACTTTCATCCTCATTGATTTTTAAACTTTTATATATCCATAATGGTTTATGTCGACATGGATCGAATTCTACTAACTTTATTTTCTCCCGTAATAGCACTGTTTTTTCAATTCCTTCATAATCTCTTTCTGAATATAAAACAGCTAATTTTTTAGTAGCTGTTGGAACAGTATTTATAGGTTTTATAGTTGTATTAACCGTGTTAATATTAATATCATCTTTGGTATGATCTGTGGATGATGTCGATGGCGCATCTGTCTTTATTTTTTTTGTTTCAACTACGGTAACATTATTAACAGCATTTGCTGTGGATTTATTTGAATCATGATATATTGCATATATAAGAATTATTAAAGCGATCAGACATAACCAATTTCCATAATATGTATCTGACATTTTATATTATATCATAATCTATAAAATAATTTGAACATAAAAGCTATATAATTTTTTAATAAAACACTCGAAATAAATCGAAAATATGTTTTATAATATATATGATCTCTACGATCACACAATATTAGTATATGAATGAAGAGAAAACAAATAACTTATTGCCAAAATCTGTAGAACAAATAATTAAATTAGAGCAGAATATTTCTGAAAATTCTAATGCATATATAAGTCCATCTAATATATCTATAGAAAAGATTATAGGAGCATATTATAACGATCCTAAGTTGGAAAACTTAAATAAAATACTATACTATGATACTGAATGTAATTTTATTATGATATGCTGGAAAGTAGGATTTGGATTTTGGTATGTAGCATCAATCTATGATAATTTAATAGATGATAGAGTAAATGATAATAGTAATAATGGATGGTATATACGTGAAGAACCAACTGTTAATAATATACCTGTCAGACATTCCAGAATTATAACGTCTAAAATTATACAAACAAAAAATACTAAAATAATATGTGGTTTTAGCGGATGTTTATCTCCTGTTTCAAGTGAAATGAAATTATCTAAGATATCATCATCCAGTTATATTTTTGCAATAAATGCATATACAGAAAAACTTTATATGATGGATATGTTATTACGTCAAAAAAATAAACAAGAAATGATGTTAAGTAGTATTAGTCATAGCATTAGAACCCCATTAAACGGCATATTACATATAACTGATAATTTGCTTAAAAATAACGACTCTATTAAAAGCAGTGATTTACTCAATAACAATACATACAGAAGCGATACCACCAGTAATAAATCAAATGATACCACTAGTAATAAATCAAATGATACCACTAGTAATAAATATGTAGCGAGCAATATATCACAACTAAGCTATCTTAATCAATCAGCGATGGCATTAGCTACTAATATATTTGATATTATTGATATGACGAAATTAGAACTTGGTAAACTTAAGATAGAAAAAATAGTGTTTAATGTGAGAGATATGATTTTCTCTGTAATGAACATAGCCCATAATTTAAATAAAACAAAATCTATCAATTTGGATGTATATATTGAAGATAGTGTTCCAGAATATATATACAGCGATGCTAAAAGAATAAAGCAAATATTAATTAATTTATTAGAAAATTCTTTACAATATTGTAAATCCGGTGATATATTGTTATATGTTTCATCTAATATTATTAATTTAATTAATGAAGATAAAGATAGGGAAAATTCTATCATAGAAAATACACATGAATTATATAATGCTGATATGCAGTATGTAATTAATTTTTCTATAAGAGATACCGGGCCTGGTATGTCTAATGCTATAAAAGAACAAATATTTTATCCTGTTGAATTTCTTAAAAATTCAACTCATCAGGGAATAAGTCTCAGAATTAGTTATATGTTAGCTAATATTTTGGGTGGTAATCTGCATATAGTTTATTCAGAACCAAATAAAGGAACATGCATTGAATTAAATATAATAGCACCAGAAGAACAACAACCAACATATTTATCCAACACAATTAAATCACTGAAAGGCAAGAATGTGTTATTATTAGATATGACTAATGATAGAATTAATATATGTAAAGTGCTAGAAAAATACGGTCTTAGTTATATAATAACGTCTTCTTATGAAGAAATTTCCGTGTTACATAGTGGGAAAAAAATAGATCTTGTTATTATTAAATCAGATAATAATATAGACTTAATATGTAATGATATACACAGACTTTTCCCGAATATTAAAATATTATACATTGGTAATATTTTGAGTAAACAATATGATTTTATATTAGATACAAATTCTGACGAGCAAACTATAAAAATAAAATTATTAGAAGTTTTTAGTTATAAACAAACGTCAAAAAATAAGAATATATTAATAGCTGAAGATGAACCAGTCAATAGAATAGTAATAGAAAAAATACTTAATCAGCTTGGATATACTAATATAACTCTCGCAATTAATGGAGAAGAAACCTTAAAATTATTTGAAAATAATTTGCAGTTTTATGATGTAATTTTGATAGATATAAAAATGCCCGGAATGTCTGGTTTTGATGTTGCTGATAAAATTCATGATTTATGCGAAAAATATAAAATAAAAGATCCCAAGATGATAGGCGTTACTGCTCAAATGATAATTGATGAAAATCACAAACCATGGTTCAATACATTTATTTACAAACCTATAAATATACAAGATCTGGAACAGAAATTAATATGAGCACTGTTTTTAAACATCTTCTAGAGAATTTAGCCTATCTATAGCCCATTCTAAGTCTTTGCGTGTATCCAAAGTTTGTATTTTTTGTTTATAATCTTGTTTATCACGTTCATCTGAAGGACTTCTAGATCTATTGTAAAACTTTATATTTTCATTTAAGTTGTGTTTGTTATGTTCTTTAATAGAATTTAATTTTACGGTATACATATCAACAGTTTTAGTGTTGTCTTTTTCTTCTACAGTGTTGTCTTTTTCTTCTATAATGTTGTCTTTTTCTTTTACAGTGTTATCTTTTTCTTCTATAATGTTGTCTTTTTCTTTTACAGTGTTATCTTTTTCTTCTACAGTGTTATCTTTTTCTTTTACAGTGTTATCTTTTTCTTCTACAGTGTTGTCTTTTTCTTTAGCAGATCCCATGTTAAACATCTTATTCATTTTAATTTTGTCTTCATTTAGGGTGTCTGTTAATATATTGTCTTCTCTTTTTTGATCGGAGTTTATTTTTTCGTCTGTAATATCATTTATTTTGTCTATAACTATATCCACACTAGCTGATATAAGACTTTGTAACATATCCAAATCATTATCGTATGGAATTTTATTATCTTGACAAAATTGGATATATTTTTCTTTTATAGAATGAGATATGTCTGGATCTGCCATTTCTATATTGTTATATTCTCTATTGATCCAATAGAGAAACTGTTCCTCTGTCTGTCTGTCATTAAGTGGTTTAAGAATTTCTCTTTCTATTCTTTGATATAATTGTTCATATTTGATAGTTTGCTGTTTAGAAGATTCTTTAATTTTATCAAATTTTAAATAATCTTTTAATTTAATCATGATAGCTACTATGCTACTTAGTATTAAAGTAACTGTCGAAGCATCATTATTTGTCGCTTCTACTATTCTACTTATAACACCAAGAGTTGGTGTTGTTATTGCTATAAACATATGAAAATAACGAAATAACTTATCATATTTGGAATAATTATCGATTATAAAGCTCAATAATATTTTTTTCTTCAAAATAGATCTTTTAATGCGATTAATAGCAGATAATCCTGTAGATGTCCAAATTATAGACATTTTATATTTGATAATACAATCAAATTTAGAAAAAAATGAATATTATATTCTTTATAAAACATTAGTATCGTGAAAATGAATGTACCGCAAATCAAAAACAAAACATATATAATGGAATTTGCACCATATATTGATAAATTACGCAGTGATATAAAAAACATCGACAATCTTAATACGTTGAAACAAAGCAAAATGGTGGATAAAACACCACAACGTGTTAATAAAAATATAGAAAATAAAGAATATTATATTACCAATACTACCGCAGCTATTACCAATACTACCGCAGCTATTACCAATACTACCACAGCTATTACCAATACTACCACAGCTATAGATAGTATAACTTCTTATTGTATTCAAGAAAATAACATGTATATTATTAAAGAGTCTGTGAGTATATTGCAACTTATGAAAATAATTAGAAATACAGTGGAACCAGATCATATAGATACAGACATTGATTCTGATATAGAATATGAAGATTTTGAAAACTAAAAAAATAAATAATATGATGAATTAAATTATCTAATTCTTTATGATTATGATTTCCAAGCTGATTTAATTTTTTTCTATGGATCATCATCGTCGATGCTAGAGCTGTTTTCTTCATCGTCGTTGTTTTTTTCATCGTCGTTGTTTTTTTCATCGTCGTTGTTTTCTTCATCGTCGTTGTTTTCTTCATCGTCGTTGTTTTCTTCATCGTCGCGTTCAGAATATAAACTTTTTTTAGCAGATTTTTTTGTTAAAACATTATGCTCATTTCTATGATGTTCATGAGTAGGTTTGCGTTTATCTAAATAACACTCATATGTGTTATCTTCAACATTATTGATCACGGATTCGGATGTACCTTCAACGCGTTTTTTTTCTTCTATTAATTCTTCTGCAGTTAATTCACGCACTCCATGAGTAGTAACTAAGCTTTCATATTCATTATCATATTGCATAAACCAAATATTTAATGGCGATTTACGACCTAATCTATGACCTCTGCCAACTACTTGACTTTCTATTGCTTGATCTATGATATTATGAGCAAATACTAAATCAGTGGCCGTTTGAAGATTTAAACCACTACAATGTTTAGTAGAATTAATCACCATCGCGCATGTAGTAGTGCAGTTTGTAAATGCTAATGATACTTCATTAATATCATTAATACCACCCATTAATCGCCAATAATGAATTTTTTCTTCATCTAATTCTTTAATAACATTTTTAAGAGTTTCATCATAATTAGCGAATATTAATACTTTTCTAATTTTTGATTCTTTTAAATATGCACCGCCTTTCATCATGTTAGGAATATGCATGTCGACTCGCTTTGCTTCTGGTACAGACTCTCCTAAAATAATGTCTACAATTGCTGTGTATTTTGTTCTTTGTTTATTAGATCTTCTGTTAAATTCTTGTGAAAGTTCTATTGTCTGCGAATCATCCTCTTCAAATTCTTCATTTTCAATCTTATCAAGGTCAACATCATCGCCTATATAAAGTAGATCTCTAATACCAATTTCTGTTCTACAATTCGAACATCTACCATGTGATAATTTATTATATCTATCATTTAAATTTTGTCCCTTAATACCACAAACACCACAAAATACAGCACCGCAACATTTTACAATAATTATTTCATCAGCATCTTCTAATTCTGTACGACAAATAGGGCATTTTCCATGTTTAATGTTATCTTTAACTCTTTGAATGGCAGTACCTGTTTGTTTTTTAATTTCTGTATATTCTTCATCTGTAGTGTCGATGATTTTATTAACTCCTGGATACTTATACTCTACTTCTCTAAATGACAGCAAATCTTTTTTACCATATCTATCTTGTTGATCTGGATTATCCGACATAGGTAATCGTGATGTTTCTTCTTCTCTAACATGTTCAATGAATGCTAGTAAATCACCGGCAAATCTATATTGTTTGAATTTAGCACCTAATATTTTTTCAAATATACTAGCAACGCTTGATGTTTTAATACCAGCGGCTTCGGCAGCAGCGCCAATTGCATCACCATTTAACATTTCCGTAATACGATTAACATCATCTCCTCCCATGCTTCCTAATAAACTAATATATCTATTATTAGGATTCTGAAATACAGCAACATAATATTTTGGATTTGGTACATAAGTCGTAGATTTTAAAAACTCTATATCATTTCTAACATTAAGATAATGAAATAAGAAATGATTATACATAATATTTGCGCAACCATAATCAAATGTTTTAAGTAAATCACTGGCATTTTCATGTCTGTCAATTGTTGTTCTAAACTCCATTTTCTTTCTAGTAGAAGAAATATACCATGTAAATATACCATTAACAACTCCGGCATTATGCGGGAGACGAATTGTGTCGAAATCATCAATTACTACTCTTGCCCAGCAATATTGTCGTAGATTTGCAATTATATTATAAATGTAAGCATGCGCCACTTTATTTTTTGTTTCTAACTGAATATTATCGGGCATTTGAATAGGTCTTGTAATTTTACCATTTTTAACTAAAATTATGTCAAAATCATTAACAATACCTGTCGAAACCATACTTAATAATTCCTTTAGTTCTTTGATACTAGTAACACTAAAATACTTTAACTCGGTAAATGTTTTAATAGCATTTTCCCACTGTTTCATAACACTTGAACCAACGAAAATAATACTTGCTTTCAAAAATTTCTTGAATTTACGTCTTACATAACCAACAGTTCCTTGTGTTTTATGATATTGCAATTCCATGATATCAGGAATAACACGAGGAATTTTACTCATGCATATCACTGATAAAATATCAATTGTTTTTCCAGAACCGACAGGTTCTGATAGAACGCCAGCATTATAAGATATAGTGTATATTTGCGCTAACTGTATGTTTCTCATTCCGAAGGATCTATAATATTCTAAATCAAGCATAGCTTTTACTGCTGTTTGTTGATGCGGATATAATGTTGTTTTTAATCCTGGAATATGATCTATTTTACTAAAATGTTCATTTAACAAAACACTTACTTCATTACTAACCTGATTTCTATTACGTCTTCTCGATGCAACCGAATTATTCTTAGGGAATAAATCAAATCGAAAATCCTTTTGTCTAAGACTATCTATAACTGATGTACCCGGTAAAAATAACTTTTCTGGATCTATTTTTTTGTTATATTTATTGCTAGTAATGACATTTTGAACTATTTTTAAATCGGAAGTTGTATTTATCATAATTCTGTTATATGAATAAGTTTTATTTCTTTTAAATATTTTCAAATTTCATATAATATAATAGTTTATAATATAAAAATGTCTTATAATCTTAATACAAATGAAATTACTGATTCACATGCTGTTGCTTCCTATGAAAATAAAGTCTTTGCAGAAAATAATGCTGTTTCAGGTCAAAATGCAGCAAGTGTTTCAGGCCAAAATGCAGCCAGTGCTCCAGTAATTCAAAATAAACCATCTGATTTACAGGTAGAATTGGATGATGTTAATCAAATAGTAGAAAGTATCGTTTATTTACTTGATGGCAGAAAATTAACTTCTGGTATGGTAATAAGAGTTGTTGCAAATTGTATGACAGTCGCCGCTAAAATGAAATTAAGTAATAATGTCAAAAAGAAAATTGTTATTGGAGGTATCGAGAAATTTATTCGTGAGAAGTCTGGTTTGTCTGATGATGAAGTTAATACAATAATGTCCATCGTTGATATTGTCGTCGATGATGCAGTCGATACACTAGCTGATGTTGCAAATGGTAATATTTCTTTTAAAAAGTCATGTTGTTTTTGTTTTTAAAATAATTATACCGTTTTTATTTTCCACGACTTATGACGCAAAAAATAAAATCTATGATAATAATTCATAGATATGCTATTAATCTTCATAGATATGCTATTAATCTTCATAGATATGCTATTAATCTTCATTGTCTTTTTCATCGCTGGTTTGCTCATCGTTATCATTTTCATATTCGGCGGTAGTTATAATATGCTGGTTAACTTTTAATTCAGCACGTGCATATCCTGCTAATTCATCTACATAATGATTATTATCATAACAGAATCGTTCAAATGTACCTTCTTCAAATGAGCCCCAACCATCTTTTCCGTGACTTTTCATATGTCTAAATTCAATAGATTTCATATCTTCATCCGTTAATTCTTCGTATAATGCCCACATGGGTTTAACTAAATCAGCATTCTTTTTTTCTTCGAATGGGGTTCCGCTACGAATCCATCCAGGAATATATTTTTCAAACATATTAATCCAAAATTCGCTGTCAGAAACAATAATTACATTGTCCCATTCAGCTAGATGGTTTTTTAAGTATTCAAGCACTTTCAATATAGCCATTCCTTCAGCGCGTTGATTTGTCGCAAAAACTTTAGTATTATCTATATTACCATATAGAATAGTATCTCGCATTGTACCTAATACGAATGATGCAGCATAACCTGCTTTAGCTTGTTTACAACTTTTATTAGGATAGCATGACCCATCTGTGAATACGACTTGAGTCTTAGGGCCTAATGCAAAAGCTGCTTCAATTTCTGATTTTGTAGGTTCTACATTCCAGTCAATTGGATCATATCCAAGCTTAGTTAAGATTTTATTTGTTTCTATAAAATGAGGGCAGTCAATGAATGATTGATGAGATTGTGCTAATGGACTTGGATGAGTCCATTCTAATATAAATGATTTGTCGGATAAACATTCTTTATAACTACGAGCATTATTTCCCCATAGTAAAAATACCATAGGTCTTAATTCAGATAACTTTGTAATTAATTCTGTCATATAAGAATTCCATAGTTCAGAATGTGCATTAGGTTTTCCAATAACTGTAGTAAGTGCAGTATTGAGAAGTAAAACACCTTGTTCTGCCCATCTATCTAAATTACCTATGCTAGGAATCTCATTAATTAATTTACTTTTTAATAGACATTTATAAATATTTCCAAGAGAACCAGGAATATGTGTCAAACACGAAAATGCAAGACCATGCGCATCACCCGCTTTAGGATATGGATCTTGTCCAATAATTACTACTTTAACTTTATCTAATTTAGTTAGTCTCGCAAATTCGAATATATGATCAATAGATGGTGTCATTTTGGATTTTCTGACTATTTCTAAAATACTCTGTAACTGTGCGTTATCAAGCAATTTTTTCCACGTTAAATCAATGTTTTGTAGTGCTAATTCTTTAATGTTTTCTGCGGTAACAATTATAGGTTTATCTGTTTTGCGTTCCTTATCTGTTTTGCGTTCCTTATCTGTTTTGCGTTCCATATCTGTTTTGCGTTCCATATCTGTTTTGCGTTCCATATCTGTTTTGCGTTCCATATCTGTTTTGCGTTCCATATCTGTTTTGCGTTCCAT
>JACCDR012562391.1_pt1 | contig 45007 bp, 73 predicted proteins | sample 7446431 | NCBI WGS metagenome assembly JACCDR01 (sample SAMN15323443, study PRJNA562643) | freshwater metagenome | isolation source: river surface water | place: USA:Blue River Watershed | collected 2017-08-17 | reverse complement strand
GGCGGTATGCTTCTCGACACGAATGCTTGGCTCCTATTCGTGGCGTTCATGATATACTAGCGGGCATGAAAGGTGCCCGGTGGAAGCTTAACCCCGACGCCCTCGTTGACGACAACCGCTTCAAGTCGATCCTCGACAACGCCAAGGCCCCCAAAGCACACCTTGCCCTGATGATCGCAGGGAACATGGGGTGGCGGGTAGGCGAAGTCGTGCATATCAAGGTCGAGGACGTGGACCTGTCGAACGGCGACGTCAAGAAGTGGGTCCTGAAGAAGCGTACGCAGGGGTCCTCGCAGTACGTTCGCAAGCCCATCGCGCAGATCGTGCTGCCGGAACTGAAGCGGTGGATCGGAAAGCGTACGCAGGGGTGGCTGTTCCCGTCCGAACAAGGTAAATGCAAGTGCGACGTGTTCTCCAAGCCCAAGTACAAGGGCCGGTGTGGGGGCGGTCACGCCACAAAGCGGAGCATTCAGTATGCTTTCGACCGCGCATGCATCGCAGCGGGCCTTCCTGACGTGAAAGGACGGGGCATTCATAGCCTCCGGCATTGCTTTGCCCTCCGGGTAGCAGAAAAGACCAAGGACCCCCACAAAGTACGCGACATGCTCGATCAGGAAGGCATCGAGGTCGCTGCAATGTACGTTCGAACCGTCGATCAACGCAGAATCATGGACGAAATAGGGGGTGTTTCATGATATTAGTATATCACGAAATGGCTACGTTCGGCATAGCTAGTTATGCCTAATGATGATCGCACAAATGCCCGCCAATCGAACGCTTGGAAAGCACGGGCATCTATGGACCCGGAAAGCATTCGGGGCCGTTCTAGGGGCGTTTACGACGTCCTTTTTGTGCTTTCTCGGGCCCGGGAAGCATTGAAAGCCGACAAAGTGGCTGAAATGGCCCAAATGAAGCCCCGGAACGCCAATCGCATCCTTTCGGGGCTGCTGAAGTACGGTCAGGTGGTGCGTTCCGAAGGTGAATACACCCGGGAAGAGCGTGAGGACGGCAAAGTTCTGCCGGTACGCACGCCATTCGCCTACCGGATCACCGACCGGGGCATTGCCCGCATGGATTGGCTCAAGAAGAACGCACCTTGGAAGGCGTAATGCCTACCCTGATCCATAGAGCGTACGGTTCGTGGCTGTGTCGCATTGCCTGTCTGCACGAACCAATGCCGCGCAGCATGCAGTTTCGCAATGGTTGCTACTTCGGCTTCTACTTCGCATACGGTCAACACATGTCGTGTAAGTAGACATGCCGCCCATTCTGCACCTTGGACGTGGTACTAGGTGCTGTAGATTCTGCCTGCACCGCCGTTTAGGGCGTGTTTTGTACATGAAAGACATGTGGAGCATTGGACGGTACTTCTACCGCCAAGTATCTAGAACGTTAGGACGTGTATAGATGGCTGTTCTCTTCTTGGAAGGCGCTAGAAGCGTGCTGAACATGCGGACGATGACTCAATACAACGCAGTACGCCTTGTTGGCGTCCAAGCGTTCGGCTATCGAATGATCAGCCACTTGAACTTCCGCACATACCTGCGCTTCTAGCATGCCGATCCTGCTTCTACACATCCCGACAACGGTCTACAGCACGTTGTCTGGTCGAATCACCAAGAGATCCCTTTGCTTTGGTCGCCGTGTGTACTTCTTTCGGTCGCAGTCGGGCATGATGACGTGGAGAAGATGGTGATCCAATGCCCTTGGATTGCACGCCCGAAGTGCATTTCCTTCAGCGAATCCGGTAGCCACACCTTCTCCGATGACGATGGAGGCGGGACTACACGTCTTATCGAGTTCGCTCGGTGTCATTTACGCATCTTGGGATGGCTAGAATTCGAACCGTACATTGGTACCGTATGACCTACCTCATCATCGCCATCAACCTGAAGCCCAACAGCGTACGAACGGACTGTTTTTCGCGCAGACTGTCGCATTGCCTGACCGGCGCAAGCATGCGCTTCTTCTGGACACGGTCTTTTGGCAATGGATCGCTTGAAGACGGCGGCTACTTCAAGTCGAAGATCACGAAGGACATCATTTGACCAAGATCCATTGGCTCTATTGGGAAGGGCGCAACTTCATGTCGCGCAACTCAATGGACATGGAGTACTCCACGCTATCCGGAATCACGTCTGTAGACGGAGTGCAATGCTTCTCGGGAACGTGGTTGTCGACGTGTTTTAGGGGCCGTCGACAGTGGTTCCATCTTCGAGGGACTTGGCGCGGTGAGTCTTGAAGCAGAACGTACACCAAAACACGGTCAAACCGTTCGCTTTGCGCTCCCTGACCTTGGTTTGCTGGTTGGGACAACCGCACTCGCACTTGCAGTAGGCTAGAAACCACGAATCGCTATCGGTGGAGTACCTCTCAATGCGAGAGTCATCAATGTCGTCCACAAGTACATCCTTTCTCCCGGTCGCGTAGGGGCCTATTATACACGCCATGAGCGAACTATTCATCCTTGGGATGGGTAAACCGCCACCGGACCCGTTTGGAAACCCTTGGATTGCAGAGATTAATGGCGTGAAGCCCGGTGACCGTGTCACCCGCTTCAAGCAACATGGTACCGTGTGGTTCCTCCGTGTATTTGACGGCGTTTCGTGGGCATTTATCGTGTACGACGACGGATTAATGGGGGTCATCAAGCTGTGACAGACGACGAAATCATGAGTCTGTTGAAACAGGCAGACGAAAAGCTTGCCGGATACAAGGTGATCGCGCAAAAGGTTGCCGCCGAACTAGCCAAACGCAAGAGCATGTACGTGTTCGGCAAGGAAGGCGGCTACCGTGGTGACCTTGGATGTTGGGAAGCCGGTGCAGATGTGATCTGTCTACACATTGAAGACGAGTTTCGTGGCGAGAGTTACAAGGAATACCAAGAGAAGTCCGAAAAGAAGGCGTACGACTTCGAAGGCGAATGGGTCCGCAAGGTGCTTGAAGCCAACATCCACAACGTTTTCATCTCGGGGCACATGTGATCCCTGTTCAGTGGATCTGTACGCCCACGCATGTCACTTACGGAAGCCGTGTTGCCACAGGGACGATGGGCGAATGGTACACGTTCTGCTTCCATTCGGCATGGTGCGGTCATTGGGAACACGGCTTCTACAACACGGTGATGCAAATCACGCGAACTCCCGCCGTTGTACACATTCGCGCTTGAATTGGTGAAGGACGCAACGTATAACTAGCTACGTTGCGGAGACGGACGCCCATGTCGGGCTTGAAGCGCACGCTTCTGATCCTCATCGAAGAGCCCGCCTTTTGGGCGATCATCATCGCCGTGTTCACGGTGATCGGTATGTCGCTGTGGGGACGTGCATGACCCGCGACAATCCTGTCGTCACGACACATCTTGTCTCGTTCAGCAAGGACGGACGGCATGTAACGTGTCCATTCTGCCACAAGACGTGGCGAATGATGAAGGTTCCGTGCGACCGCAAGTGCCAAGGCTGCGGAAAGGTCGTCTTTGGGATCGAACACAACCCGTACCGTTGTCATCCAGAATGCTCGGCGGGCATTTGCCGCTTGTTGACGTTGGATTGGATGATCTGCCGTTCCACATGGCGTGCGTTTCCTACCGCAAAAGGCATCGAATGGCGCACGGAAAAGGCGATCCCCACCAACTCGCACGACCTGATGATGAAATGGAAGGTCGGCAAGTGGGTTGCCATGAAGTTCTGGAAGACCGCGCTCAAGGAAGGCTGGATCATCCGCACGAAGAAGATGGTCAAACCACCGGAAGGCATCCATGACGTCAAGCACGGGGCCTATTTCTACAATCGTGACAAGAAGTGGCGTAAGCCACAGAAGCGGGCTAAAAGACCGACTTTTATCCAGTACTACCCGACCTCGAAAGCAATGGAACGATTCCGGAGTCGCTTTCCGGACTCGTTTACGAAGGACGTGGTGGATGGACACGTTGTCTGGAGCCCCATCTACATCAACAAGGCTGGCGTGATTGTGAACGTGGTCAAAGTCGTCCCTTTGACCAAAGAGGAACGTAGAATGATGGGTGAACGGCTACTTGGGAATTTGGACCCGTGGTCGAAAGGGGGATCGTATGCCGGTAGATGATGTGCCTGACCGTTGTGGGATTCCGGACGAGGAGCGCATGCAGATGTCGAAGCACGGCGAGGCGTGCGGGATGAGGGATTGCACCATTCCGCCGGAGATGCTGTGCAAGACATGTGGCATGTGGTACTGCTCCATCCAATTCAAGCATCACGTCAAGCAATTCCCCGATCACGTCAGGAGGTAGCTGATGACGTTCGAGAAGGAAACTCTAGACGAGCTTGATCCTGCATGGTTCAAACCGCTTGCCGCCGACAAACTTAAGGACGAAACGGCAGAACAAGCGGAAGCACGCAACAAGAAGGAACTCCAAGACCTCATCGAGAAGATGAAGGCTGGCGAAACGGTCAAGTGGCCCGTTGCTGGCGGTACTGCCGTTGGGCCGACATGGATTCCGGCAACATCTGGATCGGCGTGGGTTTCGACCCCGGGACAAATCTACTACGACACAGAAACCAACGTGGGAACATTCACCTACAGCAACGTCAACATGACCAGCATGCCGTTCGTCACATCGACCGCGAGTCCGTACCGCATCGTGACCTCGACGAACATGGGGATTCAGGGTAACAACGACTTCGTGGTCAACGTCCCTATCGAGTACACAGATGGCATTGATCTCGAAGACAAGGGCGAGGTTGAATAATGGACGACAAGAAGCAGGGCGATTTGTTCCCGAAGCCGCCAAGCGATGAGAAAGGCTTCCATCTGCCCACATGGGGCGGATTCGAGATCGTCCTGCCGGAAAACTTGGTCACGCCGAACACCGACTTCGCCAAGACTGCTCCTCCCGCCGAAGGGAAGCAGAAGCGGAGGGCACAAAGGCGACGTAAACAAAGTTTCGTTACTGGAGTGGGTCAGACGTATGAGGCAACAGGAGGAACAGGAGGAATCGGCGGCGGATTTACAACGGGAGATGGAACAACTACGACAACAACTACGTGGGCAACAACAGACCCAACCGCCCCGGCAACTTACGTCCTCGGAACTCTCGGCACTGGCCCGCTTGCGGACGCAATTGCGGAAGCAAGAAGAATAACCGAGGTGTACACGTACGCCAACCTTCCTGCTCAAGTCAACGAGCCTAGACCTAGCTTCTGGAGCAGCATCGTGTCCATTGCCGGGGCTGCGGTCTTTGGATTGCTTGGTCGCAAATGATCTCGCGCAAACGCGGTCTTAGCTCCCTTGAAAGCCTGATCGAAGACGGCAAGTTGACGCCGGATGCCGCGATTCCCTACCGCAAGATGGTGGAAGACGGGCTTTCGTACAAGAACTTGATGCTTGCGGAACTGGGGACCGTCTTGGGCGAGCTTTACTGCATGGAGGAAGAGGCGCAAGCCTTGGTGAAGCTTGGCCTGAAGGTGGATCTGGCGCAAATGTCCGTGCCGGAGATCCTTTGGGTCGAGGATTCGGCGTCTAGCGAACCGCACCACTTGGAACACTATTCGGAACTGACCACGCGCAAGAAGTTCGAAGAAGAAGCCGCTGAACCGTGGCACAAGAGTCTGCTTGAACGGTTCCGTCCGGACAAACGGGTTCTGGCATATTTCGCCAATGTTGACCACCACAAAGAAACCAAAGCCATCCTTCGGATCGCTTACGGCATTCGCGGATAAGTGTTCCGCATGCTTTTCCTTCGCGCTTAGTTTAACGCTACGCGCTCAATATCGGCATCTGTTCACGTACACTCATGCCGCACCAACATGTAGAAGGTCGAAGCTTTTCACTCGCAGTGCCACACGGTTGTTCCATTGATCGCACGTTCTGGTCACGTTAGAATTGCCTGTGAGGACATATGGACGAGAACAATGCCAACAAACCCAAAGTCGAACGGATCGACCCGAAGAAGTTCACGGGTGGACTCGAAAACTTGCAGAAGCTTAAAGATCTGCTTGGACAAGTCGACCAATTTGGCGAACTTCTTAAGGGCCGTGCTGTCAAAGCCGACGAAACGCTGAACAAGCTTGCCGACTTCACGCAGAAGTTTGGTGACACGATCACCGGCTTCCAAAAAGTCGTTGAGATGAATCAACGTCTGATGGAAGATATGCTTCGTAACGCCGAGAAGGCGTGGAAAGACCTGAACAAATAGGAGAATCGGTCATGAGCGACCAGCTGAAGATCGTAGACAGGGAGATCGACATCCAGACGATCATGTTGACGCGGGTTGTTGACGCTTGCATCAGCGTGGTCCGTCCCTACATGGTGACAAACCTTGACGGTCCTGACCCCCTGCCCACGGACAACCCCGGCTTCTTCTTCATGGTGTCGTCCGTCTACCAGAACGTCGTTGGAAACATCGTCATCGACGGCGACAAGCTGATCAAAGAGTACGTTGCCGAGGAAGAAAAGAAGCGTGCCGACGAGCGTGCCATGCAGATGAAGGCTCAAGAGGCCATTTCGTGAGATCGGTTGCCAGTCCCGTCCGAAGGCTTCATGGGGATGCAGTCACCCTGATCGACGAAAGCGGCTATCCGAACCTCGTGTACGTGTTTAACGAGGTGAAGAAGCTTGCCGTGTCGGTCTTCCCGGGATTGGCCGACTTGAAGCTGTTCGTCGGTTGTCCTCACGCCATGGCGAAGCATTCGCATCACCAGCTCAAGGACACCGACAAGACGGGACGCAACAAGCGGGCGTTGTTCCATACATGCCACTTCCCGCACACGATCTGCGTCCATCCGCACGTCGAAACAGAAGTGACCGACCTGCGCCACCTGACCGGGCTGATCGGGCACGAAATCGGCCACATCATTGCGGACGACTTGAAGCTCAAGAACTCGCAGAAGCAGGCTGACCGTCTGTCTGCGAAGTTCTTGGGCATTCCGATTGTCTACCGGGGATCTCGTCGACTTCAATACTACAAGTCTTGAGCGTTCGCCATGGGCAAACTCGCCCCCTTCACGCACACCTTCATCTTCTACGGCGCACTCAACTGCTGGACGACTGGGTCCTACTACTCGATGCTGCACAGTGGCTTTGTCATTACGCGGTACGTGGTTTGGTCTGAAGTCACGATTGCTTGAGGGGGCTATGACGAAAGGTCAAGTTGAAGAGATGGCCCGCGAGGAAGTGAAGAAGGGCTATCGGTGCGAGTATTGCGGAGCCACGAAGCGGGCAAACGTCTACGTCGAGCAAGTCCGCTTCGAGTGGAAGGTCGAGATCGAATGCACCGGCTTCCTTCCGGGCGGCATTGAGATGTGCGGGAACACTCAGGTCAGATGGTACGCATAGTCGCATCGTTTCCGTGGACCCACGCTAACCCCAAGCACTTCAGACCGTTCGAGGGCATCAGCGCCATCGACTACTCGATGATCAGTTTCTTCATCCATACGTACTACGTGGGGATTCAATACACATCGAGCTTTAGCTTGAAGTCGTGGGTTTCGGTAAAGCGGTTGTCAGAATGATCGCAACGTTGGCATGGATTCCCATCAGGCCAAGATGGGATATGCCTGACTGGAGAAGGTACTGCCAGTACATGAGACACTACACGTTCGGCTTTGGCTTCCAAACGTGGAACACGCCATGTCAGTTGGACCGATAGCAGTCTTTCCGTGGCTTCCACGGGAAAACGTCTTGAGGGGCGTGAATTGGAAGCTGTACGGTGGCAAGTGGAACAGTAACTTCAATGGAGACTTCTACTACACGGTAGGCTTTGGCTTCCAGTTCTGGGACACGCCATGCATGTAGCCGCTTTCCCATGGCTTCGGGCCGAATACGACAAGGCAACGGTCATCCATGAAAGCGACCTGAGCCCTCACATCGGTTCGTCACATACGACCCGCGTGATGTTTACCGGGGAAGGCTTCTGGCGTGCCTATGCGTGGTGTTTTGGTGACCAATCGTGGGTTTCCAGATGGCGCTTGTTTCACAAGACGATGTGATGGTGACGCCCGTGTTCATGTATCCCGAGACGTTCGCGTTCCACGGCACGTTCATGACCTACAACGGATCGCGCTTTTGCGTCACTGTCTACTTGAACACGGGAAGGACCGACACGCAATGATCAGAACCCTTCAAGACGTCGAAACCGAGTGCTTCACGGAATACTACAGGGTCAGCTACAACGGCGCAGGGACCTTTGCGACGTGTTGCTTCTTGCAGAACTTCACCGACACATTCATCCGAATGGAAGCGTGGGCATGATCGGGACGCTGGTATTCTTCGAGTCTCACGCCTTTACGCGACGGGATGTGGCGTGCTTCAGCGCGGAAGGCTTGTACATGACGCTCTACTTCGACACGGGCGTTTCGAACTTGAGGGCAACGATCTCGTGGTGAAGACAAGTCGTCCCAAGGCCCGCATGCTGTCATTCTATTGGACCGTGTATATTGCGGGACTTACCGAAACCCGCGCTTTCGGTGACGAGACGTGGTCGACGTTTTGGTTCTTGTGAAAACAAAAAGACCGAAACGGTAGGGTCCGTTCCGGTCTTCGGGTGGGTTGCTTAGACCTGTGAATAGTAGCATGAAACTTTTTTTGGTCAAGGGGGATTTGACATGGGATTGCTAGATAAGCTGATTCCTGAAGGCATCAACATCCAAGACATCGAGAAGCGTGCGAACGAAGCGCGGGTGACGCAAGAACAGATCCTTGTGGAACTCAAGCAGCTCAACGCCACCTTGAACGTGATCAAGCACGTTGCAGAAGAGTGGTGGAAGGCGCAACAGCCCACGAACCCGTAGTTTTTTTTACACGTCGTAGACCAAGGCGAAACTCTCGCCAAATTTGCTGTGGAGGATTGGCCCCCAAAAAGGGGCCAATCCTTTATCGGCGTGCGTCGAAGTCGGGATGATCACCAGTGTGCCAGACATACTCAAGGCCGTAGTCGCCATCTGACGGATGGTAGCCGAAGTGGAACTTTCCCGGCATGCCGCTAGCCTCGTTTAGCCACTTGGCGACCTTCTCGGCATACTCGTCGATTACATCAGAAGCGAAGTCGTAGTCGTCCCATCCCTTCGCACCGTTGCGCTCGTCTTCAGGCACGACTTTCTTGAAGGACAGACCGAAGAACTTGGCAGCACGAGACGGAATGTGGATGCCCAAGGCCCCGCTGGCAATCGTGTCGACCCAAATCGAGAACGTATCGTCCTCGACTTCGAGGTCAGTGGGCTTGAAGCCCATGATGTCCTTTGTCACCTCACGCTTCAGGGCTTTCAGGTTGTAGAACTTCGACGGGTCGAAGTCGCTAGGTGTCCACTCCGTAGGATAGATTGGGTTGTTCGCAAAGCCATGCGTGTCGCTTAGTTGCGATTCGCAGAACGAATACGGTCCATCGCCGCTAAAGTCAACGTTGTATTCCATCTCGCCTGCTTCGTTGGCGCGAGGGTACAGAACCTCGACAATCGAGCCATTGACTCCGTGGAAACGACTGTCTTTGTCAGAAACGACGACCGGATCGCCTACGTTGAACTTGGCGACAGGACGTGGACGCCATTCTTCCGGATAGACAGGGTTGTTGTTGAACTCTCCGTACTGCGACATGTCTTCGTCAGGAGGCAGGATTCGGAGATCCTCTTGATGCCGCCAGATGGGACGGGTACCTTGATCCTGATCTAGCTTGATCTGGAAGTAGTCGTTTGCAAGGTTCTGGTTAATGATGGTCCCTGCGCGAAGTCTTGCTTGGGACCAAGTGCTGCCATCGGACACCTTGACGCGATCACCGATCTTGAAGTTTGCCCATTCCTTGCCGAAGATCGGATTCTCAAGATAGCGACTGTCCTTCGAGAGAACTTTGAGATCCTCTTTGTAGGCGTAGACGTTGACTTGCTTGATGCGTTTGCTTGCAGGGTCCCTGACAATGCCGACTTCGAAAAGCTCGTCATGTGGTCCCGCCCAAAGGACCGTACCGCTATGCCCGAAGTAGTGGTTGTTCCGGCCAATGACCTGAACGTAGTTTCCAACTTCAACGCCCGGATGCTGCCACTCTTGCGGGAATACAGGATTCTCACGGTACTCGCTTTGGTAGTTCGTGCCGTGACCACTAGGACAACATTCGCGGCAAAGCTTGACGTAGTTACCATGGGAGCGGCCACGGGGGTCGTTGACGTCTTCGCCGCCACAATCAGGGCATCGCATGACTTCGCGGGTCCCGGTGACGTGCTTTCTTCGGCCATCAATGAAGATCCAGCGCGTCTTGTCTTCGACGCCGCACTTCTCGCAGATGACCCACTTGGTAGGGTCGCGGCGTTCCCATTCCTTGCCGAAGATCGGCATGGTTAGTACATCCTCTTGGCGCGAACGAGAATATCCTCCGCAATATGCGGAGCCGTGTTCTCGCCGGGGTCCTCACCGAACTCGACGTCGTAGAAGAACCCGCCATCCTTGCCCATGTTCGTGTCGGCAACAGTCCCGATCCATCCGGCGCGGTACTCGTTTCCAAGCCGCCTGATGTCCTTGGTCAACATGACCTTCGATCCAACGTGGAACTGTGGGTCCACACCCCACTGTTCAGGATAGACCGGGTTTTGCTCGAAGTGTTCGCCGCGCTTGAGGGCGTCGTCAATGTCCTTCTTGGTCACGACGTACGGAACGGACTCGCGGGCCACTTCTTTCCGCATGGGGCGGAACGTGCCGCTATGTCCGTAGACGATAGGCACGATGTGGAACATGGCCGATCCAAGCCAGCAGCGAAGGATCAGCTCCTCGTTCGTCAGGGTCGACTTGCAGATGCCTTTCACCTGATCGAGGGGGATCGCTTCGTTGAAGATGAACTCCTTCTTGTCTGACGAGAAGTCACCGGCAGGAAGTGAAGCGGGGAACTTTTCCTTCCAGTTCAAGTACGTAGACCGGACAAGAATGCGGTCGGTCCACGACGAAATGTGTTCCGGCTTCAGGTAGTCCGTGTCCATGGCGCGAGGGATACGCACCCACGACAGCGGATGGATCACGAACAGTTCGACGATGAACTGTCCAGCATTCGGGTGATCAGGAATGATCACGTTCGAGACGATTCCGGGCGTCGACTTGATGGACGAGACGTGTTCGTAGTCGTTCTCGACGTATTCGACGGGCTGGCCCTTCTGGAGGTTGAGCAGTTCGATGTACGCCCATTGGGACCACATGTGGGTGACCCATTCGTCCCTGCCGTCGTCCTCGATGAAGCCGAGGCGTTGAAGGTCTGCGTTAAAGCGAGGGCCAACGTCGCCGCTGTAGTAGCCACCGGAATCCATCCACCCGGCTTCCTTGGCGAAGTCGTTCCACTTGATCTTGTCGGCAAGCTGGATGACGAAGATCGCGCCGGGACCTTCGCCGCGTTGGTCGACAAGAGTACCGTCCATCGTGAACGGTCTGTGGATACGAGCCTTCCAGCCGTAGATGTCGTACGCCTTCAGCAGATCGCGGAAGGTAGTTCGTCTCTCAGCGTTGTCCCAGTATCCGACTCGGCTCATTTAGCTAGATGATAAGGTCCAAGGCGTATAGCGACAAGCCAATAGCAAGGCTATAGGCAAGCGTACGCATCGCAGGATGGCTCCGAAGGGCATAGAAGCCGATTACGCCCGCCGTAACGCCACAGGCGGCGTAGGGAAGGGCTTCCCGGGCCTTATCACGGAAGGTAGGCACGTAGTCGGCCACGCCGGAAATGAACGGAACGGGCAACGGTTCGTACTTGGGCGTAGGCTCGATACTGTTGTCTGCCTGTACAAGCAGCTGCTTGGTCATGCGACGAATGCGGGTTTTCAAACGGCGAACGATCTTCTTGAGCCGCTTGCTCTCTTCGCTCGTCTTCGCCCATGCACGTCGTTCCGCACGCTTGGCTGCTTCAAGTTGCTCCTTCAAGCGCCAGATTTCGGCGGTACGCGGGTCGGACTGGATCTTCTTCTTGAGCTTCTCGGCGGCAAGTGGATCGCACGTCTGCTGTGCAAGTTTCTGCTTCAGCATGACCGAAGCGTAGACCTTGTTCGAAATGTCTACTGGGTCATCGCAATGTGCAGGACTGACGAAGATCGACGTGCCGCCTTGGCCCGCATTGCGAGGCATCGGAAGGATGTTCGGCGCGGGCGGAATGGGAGGAATCGGCGGAACGGGAACACACGCCGTTCCGAAGTAGTTCGACCGGAAGAACTGCCCACCAAACTGGTAGGAAGCAAAGTAATTGTCTCAGCCGGGTTCTGACGGAGTAGGCGTCCCACCGGCAAGCTGGTTGTTGCCGAAAAGGTTCGACCCGAAATGGTCGGACTCGAAGAAATTGATGCCGCTCACGGCGTCAGGTTGACAGTCGTCCTGTTGCCGCTAGAATCGGCAACGGCGCTGACCCTCGTTGCGGTCTGTTGCAAGTTCGTGAAGGCAGGAGTACCCGGCCCGCCTGAAACCTTGCCGCACAGAACCGCCGCCATGACGCGAAGCGTGTCCTGAAGATCCCATCCGGTTTCGACCATGTCTGCCTTCGTGAAGATGTCGAAGATGTCGAAGACGCCGTCTGTCGTGACGTCAAAGCCTTCTGACCATCCACGAGGATTGTAGGTCGAATTGCGGAGACACATGTTCCAAAAGCCCGTCGCGTTGGGCGTGAAGGTTGCGCTGTACCGACCATCCCCGACTTCTGCAATCGTGATGGCGATACCGGAATCCGCACCGTTGATCGACAGCAACCTGTCGAAGTCTCCGGTAACAAGACCAAGCACCGGATTGTTCGAGAAGTCATAGACTTCGAACTCACTTCGAATCAGGGTGTTGATCTTTTGTACGGATCTCGGCATTTACTTCAGGGCTTTCAAGACGACCAGATAGTCCAGAATCACGTTCCACGAGTAGGCAAACGCTTGCCGCTGGACTTCCTCGTGACGGCTTTGATATTCGATGGGGAACGAGAAGTTGACGTCGCCCGTGAAGTTGCACTTCACGTTGTAGTGATCAAGTTTGTTCTGATCGCGCCAGTTCTTGGAGAAATAGAAGAACGTGGCTTGGGCGATAAACCGGCGATGCGTCGGGTCTTGGAACGAGCGCTCGCTGCGACAGGACGGAACAATGATGTGCATCTTGCTGTCAGGTTTCAGGATGCGGTAGCACTCGTCGAAGAACGCAAACAGCAAGTCCTTGGCACCCTCGCACGGCATGACTTCGTGCCCATGGCTTTCGCAGACGTAGACCATGGGAATGTGTTCCATGAAGTGCGAGCAGTGGATCTCGTCCACCGAGTTGTCGGCCCACTTCCACGGATACCGGAACAGGTCGACCTTATGCTTGGCGTTGGCGGCATAGAGATCGACACCTTCGAAGCCTTCCTTGGGCGATTGTCCGCACCCAAGATCGAGCTTCAGTTCGGAAGCGAATACCCCCGGTTTGGCCGGAGGCAGATCAGGCTCCCCTTTCGACGGAACGATGTCGGAGGAAAGCTTGATCGCGGGCGGCTTGGGCAGATCTTCAACAGTGTCTTTCACGGCTCCCACCTCCTTCTAGTATACGATTCCTGTTATTGCTATCGTAGTCAAAGTCTTCCTAGCTACGTAGCGACTTGAAGACCGCTTCTTTCGGGGTCCAGCCAAGGTTCAAACGGCGGCGGATAGTCGTTCGCCATATACCAGCAATCGACGCCCATTCCTGAAGGCACTTGACTTGACCGTCAATCTCAAGCAAGGTATTTGAACTTCTGTTTCGAGCCTGATCCTTTTTTGTTTCCCACCTGACGTTGCTTGGGAAATATCCCTTTTCGTTGTCGATCCTTCCTAACGTATGCTTTTCACTCGGCCTGAAGCCAACGTCATTCAGAAATGTTTGGAAAGATATTTTCCATTGGTCGCAGACGCTAATTCCACGACCACCGTATCTCTCGTAGAATTTGACGTTTGGGTTTGAGCAACGGTTAAGCATCGAGTGCCATGCCATATATTCTGGCGTGGCAGAACCGTTCCTTCGGTGCCCGTGTACAGGAAGCTTTCCTTGCATTTTAGTACACAATGCCGCTTGCTTTGTCCAAATGACCAACTTTTACCCGCAGATCGACCCCGAAGCGTTTCCCGCATTGGCGGGCATGCTTGCAGAAGTACAGGTCTTGGGTAAAGCCAATGGCCCCCTTCCCCGGGACCACGTCGGCCACTGAGACAAACCAAGGTTGCGGCATTTTGCGAAACAGGTCCATCTTCCACAGGGCGCACCCCATGGCAATCCCGTTCACCTCGATGACGTTCTCGCCCCGTTGCATGTGCGAATGGATGTCGCGGGGGAGGTTATTGGACGTCGTTCCCGCCGAAACGTTAACGTTAGTCAAGGACGTGGCGACGGACCCGGTCAACGTCGATCCGTCCAAGCCAAACGACACGTTGTTGCCGTTGGCGAACGTAATCGCAGACAGATTGTTCGACGTGGTTCCCGCGCTCACATTGACGTTCGTGAGTGACGATGCCACGGAAGCCGTGATCGTGGACGCATTCAGGCCGAACGAGACGTTCGACCCGTTAGCGAACGTGATGGCCGACAACAGGTTAGACGTGGTGCCAGCAGAAACCCTGATGTTGGTCAGCGATGTGGCGATAGACGCCGTGACCGTGGAATCCGACATTCCGAAGGTCACGCCGTTCGAATTCGAGAAGACGACCGTTCCGCTGGTTGCGGATTCTGTTCCAGCCGAGATCGCAACGCCCCCACCGCCGGGACCGCCAGCGAAAGACGCGGTCAGGGTCTGACCGTCAAGCCCGAACGTGATGTTGTTCGAATTGGAAAAGATGACCGTGCCGCTGGTCGCCGTTTGCGTTCCGGCAGCCGCCGCAACGGCGTTGGTCTGGAAAAGGTCTTCCATTCCCATAGCTACAGTATCTTCTCTATGTGGTCAGGATCGTACCAGACGACAGGTCCATCGACGACTTTGACCTTCAGCTTGCCGTCGTCTCTTGTACCAACGATGACTCCAACTTCCCAGTATAGAGCATCGTTTTCGTGGATGACCTTGACGTGGTCCCCTATTTTCAGGGGGGCATTCGGCATGTAGCTATTGTACCGGGGAGATAGCTACGTTACCACATCGTGCTGTTGACGTCCCAGACTTCAATATCTGTTGGTGCCGCAATGGCGTGAGTACGCTCACTCAGCTGAACAACGAACCAGATGTCGCCTTCGACGATCTTTTGCTTTGTGATCCTGCCAATCGAGCCCTTGTAGGCGGTTCTGACGAAGACCACTTCGACACCGGGCTTGAACTTCTCGAAGTTGGCCCACTCCGGGCCATAAATGGGGTTCGGCATGTAGGTTTTGGGCTTCCTGATGATGTGGCTGCTGTCTTCCTTCTTGAAGCCAAAGCCTAGATACCAGTCCATCAGCTTCTTCTTCGTCCACGACCGCTTGTAGATGTCTGAATGAAGCGGTTTGACCGTACCGGACATCGTAATGCCAAGTTCGTCTGCACGCCGTGTCAGATGCTGCATCAACTGCCGTCCACCACCCTTCTTGAAGGCGCGAATCTCCTTCAGGTGGATGTGAAGCGGGCCATAGTGGCTCTCCGGCAAAGGGTATGCCGAGATGCCGCCCACTGGCACGTTTCCGTGCATCAAGACGAACTCGCCACGGACTAGGGGGTTGTCGTACAACCCTTCCACGAAGTTGTAGAACCAGTCGTACGAATCAGTCATTCTTGACCTTGGGCATGATCACGTCGACATGGATACGGATCTTCTCGATCTCGTCTGGCGACATGGTCCTGATGTCCTTGGGACGGTCTTTCAGGAATTCGAGATAAGTCGCGTTCGAGATGATTTCAAGGGTCGTCATGCCTTGGAAGACCTTCGCAAGCTTCTTCACGGAGAACGCCCACGAATCATAGCTTCCAAGATGACCCACGGTCAGATGATGATTGTACTTCGAGTCCTCACACAGCGTGATCAGGTTGCGGGTATCCAATTCGAGTTCAGGCCGACCGATCACGATGGCGACATGAAACGGGATAATGTGGTGAACCCTGACCTTGTGACCTAGAAAGAGAAGCCGCCGCCATAGCGGCGGCTTCCTGTCTGGATCACATGCAGAACATGTTGGCTCACGCTTCAGGTGTCCATTTTCGACGGTCTTCCACATGGGGGATCGTCGGATTCCGTAGGCCCACGCTTCGAAGGCTCCATGGTCATCAATGATCACGGTGCAAATCCTGAAGGAATGATTGCAAGATCGTCCTCTGCAACCCAAGCATAAAACGGCTGTTTTCTGCCTCTGACCACAAGGAAGAAGTCGATTTCGTAGAACGTTCCCTTTTGGGACGTTACGACATTCCTGATCCTCCCTTGCTTGAAGTTCAGTTCGACGTCAGCTTGAGGTTTGATGATGATGACATTGTCCCCGATGCTGAACTTCGGGTCGTTCTTAATGAACGATGCCGGATAGATCGGATTACGACGATACCTTTTCATCCTGCGCCTCATGGAACCTCCAGCTTCGGGAATGCCCGCTTCTGCGGGACTGATTTCCCATTCGTTTAGCCAGAAGCCGTAGCTAGGATGTAAAGGCTCACCGCTGTTCGAGACGGCTTTGACGATATACAAAGGACCGCTACTGAGATAGTCGACACGAACGATCTTCACTAGCTGGTTGCGATGCCTCTCGTGGATCGCATCAGGCTTGGTAATCCTGACGAACGCCCCTTCCTTGTAGTTGCCCTCGGTCCACTCACGAGGATAGACCGGGTTATCCTTCATGCCTTGGATCGAGATGTCCCGGCGCGACACGTTGATCAGTTCTTGGCCGGTATCGAGGCGAACGTCGTACCACATCTCGCCGTATTGGTGGTTCGTACCACTGATCGTCCCGGTTTCCGTGTTCCAAAGGAGAACACGGTCCCCGACCTTGAACGGGATGTCCCATTCAGGCTCAAGGATCGGGTTCTCCTTGTACTTCTTGATCAAACGCATCTCGTCTTCTTCCACGTTTCCAAAGACATTGCCACCGGCAAGCCTGACGTCATAGAAACGCCGCCCTTTGAAGTCCCTGATCTCGATGACCTCGCCACGCTTGGCCTTCTTCCAGTGGTGGAACTTGATGTCAACGACATCGCCAAGTTTGATGTCCTGCCACTCCTTCGGGTAGACGGGGTTTCTCTTCACGAAATCACCGTCACCATTTCGGCGGGAAAGACCGCCTCGTCTCCGTCGTCCGCTTTGACGATGACGTTGATATGGCCTTCGTCTTCTCGAACCTCGATGACTCGAAGGGTCTTTCCAGCCCACGTATAGGAGTCCATGTGCCGTTTGACGAGGTCGCCCACCTTTGGCAAACGGTAAGGCCATTCCTTCGGATAGATAGGATTCCTGTCAAAGTGTCCCTTTGGTACATGCAAGTTGTCGATCAACGCTACGAAGGCCAAGCCAGTACTGACGTCTTCTACAACGACTCGATCATCTAGCCCTTCAAGAACATCTACTACTTCGACTTTAACGACCCTATGCTTTCCTCTTCTGTAGTGGATCTCAAACCGCTTGCCGATCAAGTCACGCGGATTGTGCCACTCTTTAGGGAAGACAGGGTTCTGCTGGAAGCCAGTCTCCGCAAGCGTCAGACGGTCAGCGTCAACAACGGATTGTTGCTCATCCACTCCGTTTCCTGCCGCCCACTTGATATCGTGGATAGGGCAACGATGAAGAATCTCGGCTGCGTCAAGCTTGAACGTTTCGAAAACGTTGACGTCGGTGACGGTGCCGATCCTTCCTGCGAAGTAGCTGTCTAGATCCGGCTTGATCATCACCTTGTCGCCAATACGAAAGGTCCGCTCGATGCCTTGGAACCGCTGATGACCCTTGGGGTCTATTTCACGGCGCGATTGACCCCACTCTTCCGGATAAATCGGGTTCTCGTTCGTGGCCTTCTGAATTTCAGATTCCCGATGAAGGACGTCCTGCCCATCGTCTCGCGAAACCCAATAGTGGTTTCCGTGCTTGCTTCTGATAGGCGCGTACAGGATCTTGCCGTACAAGTCGAGACTAGGGATGTAGACCCGCTCGCCCTTCTGGAAGGTTTCCCATTCTTCAGGATAGACGGGATTGGAATGGTACTCGTCTCCTTGACGCTTGATGTTCGTTTCAGGAACGCCGTGGAAAATGTGCCCGATCATGTTGGGTCTATCGGCGCACCCGTCTTCGACTTTGACGTCGAAGAAATGCTTACCTCCGGTGACGGTTACAGAAACGACAGTTCCAAATGCATGAATCAGTTCTGGAGCTAGATTCGAGTAATACCAGAACATGACCTTGTCGCCCTTTTGAAGCGGACGCATTTCCCAATCGCGAGGGAAGACCGGGTTCTCGTTCGTCGTCTTGGCTAGCTCGTAGTCCTGAAAGGCAAGGGACGTGGTGTGACCGTCAACTTTGACGTAGTAGTCAACGCCAAGGTGATCGTGCCGGATGAAGGTGACGATGCCGTAGACCTTTTGCGGACCCCTGACACGGACGCGCTCGCCCTTCTGGAACTTCTCCTGCTCCCAACCTTCAGGATAGATGGGGTTATGCCGCATCTGCCCATTCTACGGCTAGCAGCTCTTAAATGCACCGACTAGTAAATAGATAACGGTGCCCCAGAAGAGTGCGACGTAAAGCCAACAGCCCCAAGGCATTCTGACGACGAGGTTGTCGTAGTTGACAGGCTTGTTGTCCTTGCGGACATTGTCTAGATGGGCCTGTTTCTTGGCCTGATCCTTCAGCCAGCGGCGGTAGCTAGTGCTGTCTGGGTTCACGCCGTCATTATATGAATATGCCCGATAGGATTCGAACCTATAACCTTCCGGTTCGTAGCCGGATGCTCTATCCAATTGAGCTACGGGCACACGGGATTAGGCGAACTTCAACTTCTCCATGAAGGGGCGGCTCTGGTTGTACGTCTCGAAGACGTGACGGTTGACGAGGATCGGGTCCCCGATGTGGTGAACCTGCAAGTCGCTGTCCACGAAGATTCGGGCGTTGGCGAACTTCTTGGCCTGATAGCAGAAGCCCAAGTCTTCGCCCATGCGGTGCTTGCCGACGTGGATGAAGTCGTAGTAGCGGTCGTGGCCCATTGCTTCCTTCATGCGCCGGAAGAGGCTGGTCCGGATCAGGGCGCAGCTAGACGTCGTCGCATCCACTTCGATCAGGCCCTTCTGCCACGAATCGACCACCGAATAGAGGGGCGGATCACCGGATTCCTTGAAGGAACACGGCAGATAGGGCGCGTGCCGCATGAAGGCCATGCACGAAACCATGTCCATTTCCGGCTTTGCCTTCATGTGGGCGAGAAGCTTCATCAGCAAGTTCTCGTCGTCAAAGATCATGTCGTCGTCGAGCATGAAGACGTAGTCGCATCCGTGAGCCATCGCCTCTTCTGCAAGATGGTTGCGGGCAATGTCAGGAAGGCTGCGGGCGCAAGTGTCGATGACCACGCCCTGCGGCTTCACCAACGTGACGATGGTCAGCAGGAACTTGTGGTTGATGTTGCCGACCGTGGGAATGCCGATCAGGACGCGCTCAAGGACGCGCTCCAGCATCGCGTTGACCTTGACCTCGCCGTGCTTCTTGGTCAAGAGCGCCATCTTGTCCGCGTGAAAGTCAAAAAGGTTGTCCGTAACTTTGGATAGACTCCGAGACAGAAAGTGATGTAGGTAGACTTTCCGGTTGACGTAGAACCGCATACCGACTTCGGAGAGCCGAAGGCAAACATCCAGCTCATCGCATCCTCCCGGGTTGAAGATCGGGTCCATGAACCAGCCATCTTGCTTGACGAGGAACTCGACCCACGGCTTCTTCATCATCATGCAGAAGCCGATGATGTAGGGAACTTCTTCAGCCGTGGCCTTCGAGTTGTAGATCGTGTTCTGGCGACCGGCAACCGCATTCGACACGGGGCCGGAAGCAGCAAGATCGGGACGATCATGGATCGGGTCGATCAGGCCGGAAAGCCAATTGTCCTGCGTGATCAGGACGTCGTTGTTCAGGAACAGGGTGTAGCCGGTGTCATCGTACTTGAAGCTTTCGAGGGCTCCTTGGTTGCACGCGCCGACCCATCCGGTGTTCTGTTCGTTCGAGATGATAACGACCCGGTCGGGGTATTGATGCTGAACCGACAGGAAGTACGCCCCGGTTCCGTCCTTCGACCCATTGTCGATCAAGATCAGACGATAGGGCGAACGGTTGTAGTCCGTGCGGTTCAGGATCGACTCGATGCACATCTTCGAGTAATCGAGGTTGTTCCAGCACGGTACAATTATGTCCACCTTCTTACTCTTGGGAAAAACTTCCAATACTTTCGTAGTCATTTAGCCTCCCTTTTATCACGAACTTGCTTGATCGCCGGTCCAAGAATCTCTTTCATTTCGTAAACAGTAAAAACGTTAGAGCGAATCCTGTTGCAGATTTCGCAGCATGGCAGGACATTACCGATTTCGTAACCCTTAGTATTGTCAATCCGATCTAAGGCTATGCCCCATGTCGAAATCGGATAGGTGCAATAGAAACAAGGCTTAATGACCAGTTCGAAAAATTCACTTCGCGTAATATTGAATTCTCGTTGACGGTGCTTTGCTGCATTTCTCGCAGCAGAATAACGACTTCCACCTACTTTTGATCTTGCTCTTTCGCGGATAAGTTTTCCGCGAGGTGTCTTCATGTAGGTGTTGATCCTGTTGTACTCACACTTTCTACAAGCGGTTTTATATCGACTTGATCCCTTCTTGACCAACATGAAAGCGTCAATTGGTTTCTCAAGAAGGCACTTTGTACAACATCTAGAAATGGTCGTTTCGACCGTCATGGTCGCTCCTTAGATTTTCTCGGCCTTCAGGTCGATCTCGAAACCATCCGTAATCGCTTGGCAGGACTTGATGTTGAAGATGCCCATCTGGTCGATGAACTTCTTCAGGGACTTGGGCGTGAAGATCATCTTGTGGAAGTTGGTGGCGTACTCTTGGTGTCCCAAGCAAATATCCATCGAGTTGCTGTCAGGCTCACCATCACGGAGGATTTGAACAGCTGCATACTCGACATTCGGGACCACAACCCAAAGCTTGCCCTTCGGGGCAAGTAGATCGTGCCAATAGCGGATGAGCTTACGACCGTCATAGGCCGAAAAATGCTCCAACAGGTGCGACGAGTAGATCAACCCCACATCACCACGGGAAACGGGCATGTTCATCACGTCCGCAAGGACGTCGGGCTTCACGTCAGGGCGAGCATCGACGTTCAGGGTTTTCGTGTACCCTTCGAACTCCGCATGCTTGAGCCCGCAGCCCACGTTGATCGCAATCATGATTTCTCCTTGCTTTCAAGTAGCACCTAATGCTAGGTTAGCTTAAATAGAAAGTCAAGGTGAAACAGTGAAGACAGAAGACAAGACGAAGAAGGTCGATGCGACGGAGTTCAACCGACGACGTAGTGAACTACTTCGAGAGTTGCTCTACGGAACGTTGGATCTGGTGATCGTGACCTACCGTGGCAAGGACATGATCGAAATCAAGAAGATCAAGTCCTGATGGGCGAAATGCCCGCTTGCCACCCGGCATTACCCGATGATCGAGTGCAGCTTCTGCACGAGGATCGTGACAGCCGCGCCGTCCTGACCGCCGCAGATCGTGCAGATCTGGCTGTTGAACGTCAACACACCGTAGTTGTTGCCGTTCGTGTAGGTCTGGGGCATGATGTACACCATGTCGGGTGTAGTGCCCAGACCGTGCGTGAACGTCTTGCCGGTGGCAAGAATCGTGCCGGTGAACCCGGTGTTGAGGTAGCCTCCACCGAACGCCATAAAAATCTCCTTTCAAGATTCTAGAGACATACTATAAGGGTGGGAAGCCTGAGTCAAGGCTATGACATGGGCTTCCAGCCAACGCCCATGATGCCCGTCATGAGCGTCTCGCGGTCGCATTCTGTAATGTAGACGTGTTCGAAGTCCCGCAGAAGCCACTTCATGCCGTCAGGCAGAACACGCCAGCAGTCGATGGGGTGGCGGTGTTCCCTGAAGCCGTTTCCGGCGATGGTCAGGATGTACATGCCGCCGGGTTTGACGAGGTGGCGCATTTCCTCGTTAACGACCACCAGATTCTGGACGTGTTCGAGTGTTTCGCAGGAAACGACGCAATCGAACCGTTCGCCGGGGAAGTAGCTAGACAGCTTTTCGGCGTCCCCTACGACGTCCACGCCGGGACCTTCTGATACATCAAACCCTGTGTACTTCCATCCGGTCAGTTCGAAACATGGCTTGATGGAGCCGTTGACGTCAAAGGACCCGACATCGAGAACACGCCCCATCGGCTTCTTGAGCTTGAGGTAGTGTTCGGCAATGCAGTCGGAAACGAACTTGATGACTTCTCCACGCATGGCAGTCCCTGCCTTTCTAGAAATGAGGTTTATCGACGACGGCGGCGTCCGTTCTGCTTAAACCGCTTGATCGCTCCCGGCCAACGGCCTTCGATCATCTTGCGACCACGTTGGAACATGGTCTTCAGGGTCCACGCCGCGCCACGCTTGGCGTTCACGCGAAGCAGCCCGCCAAGCTTGATCAGCATGCCAACGGCTTGCGGGAAATCGCCTTCCGCGACTTCATGCTCGATCTGGCGATACAGCGTTTCAGCATGGTTGATCAACTGCTGGTCGGCGGATAGGGGACTGGCCTCGCCCGCAGGAAGAACGGGCGAGGCAGCCCCGGAGGTGGAACCTGACATGACGTCGGTAATGGCGTTTTCGTAGGCACGCTTGCCGCGAATGTTCTCGCTCTTGATCAGGCGCTTGGCCAGATAGGCGAAGCCCTTCTTTCGCAGCATCTTGTACATGTGGGCGGCTTCCCGGTCATCCGCAAGGATGTCGAGTTCGAAGCCACGGGAAAGCTTACCCTTCGACTCGGTGGCGCGGATCGTGACCAGCTGTTGCTCGTCGTTGTACTTGAAGTAGCCGGTGAACGTCAGGTCGCGCTTCACGAACTCGTAGACCTTGATCCAGCCCACGTTCGAAGAAGAAGGGCCCGGGTTGTCGTAGAAGCGGCCAGTCTTCTTGTTCCTGCGCTGACTCGAAGCAAGCTTTGAACGAATACGCTCCTTCATCGCACGTCGCTTGCCGATCCGGCGCTCGCCGCTTTCACGACGCTCGGAAGCGCGACGGCGGTCCTCCGCTTCAGGCTCAAGGCCGAGACGGATGTCCTCGCTTGCACCTTGGGGAAGGTGATGCGTAGCCTCGATCATCTTGGTCGGGGGTTGTTGACCCGTGTTGACGGGGACCATGGTCGTCGGCGGAACGTCCATCAGGTTAACGTTCGGTCCTGCGACGAGCCACGGGTTCTCCTTGAAGTCGGGCTTGCGATGGATCAGGCCATGACCCTTGTCCGCTTGCGAACCATGCTTCGTCTGGGTGTCTTTGATGAACACCTGTTCGAACACGGGGCCGGTCGTCCTGAAGCGGGCAATCAACGAGCCGGTCGTGACGTGGAAGACCGACACGATCTCGTCAATGCCTTCGGCCTTGAACTCGTTGGCCCGGTCCCGGGCGTACATGACAGCCGCGTTCAAGGTGCGAAATCCCACGCGGGCGGTGTTCCGGCCCTTCGTCTTCACGATAAACGGCTTCATCTCGCGCTCGCTGACGTTCTTGCCGGAGGCATGCGGAACGCGGGGACCCGTATGCCACGGATCGCCTTCCTTCGGATTGTTGCCGTACCGCCCGCTGAAGAAGGCGTAGACCTTCTCGTACTTGTCGTCCATTCCTTCAGGCGGACGAAGCTGCTTTTCCTCGATCAGCCGGATCATGTACCGGATATCGCCTTCAAGCGTATCCGCATCGTCGTTCTTGTCGGCCTCAAGGGCTTCACGCCATTCACGGGCAAGCTGGAAGAGCTTGGTGAACTCTTCCACATCGCCACTACGGCGATTGGCCTCACGTTCCTCGCGGAACGGATCAGGTTCATACGTGGGCTCGGACGGGTTCTGAAGGAACCGCGTCCGTCCATGACGACGCATCAGGCTGTTGACCTGCTCCTTGACCTCGTTAAGGTTGCCGTGCCACAGACCCTGCGCTGCGTACTGCTGAAGATAGATGTACGCTTCACGAAGGCCGTAGATGTTGACATCCCGCCAGAACTGCTTCGTGACCTGACCGTTGTTCCCTTGGTCAACCAGCATTTCGAGGTTACGAACGCCGTTCTGGTTCTTTTCGAGATCGTACAGCCGCATCTCGTGAAGACCAAGGCGCTTCTCTGGCGGGTTGTTGTTGTACATGGCAGGATCACGAAAAGTAGACGAAGGGCCGGAAACGCTCTTCAACGCTTGCTGAACGATAGCGCGGGCTTCCCTCTCACGGGACTTGTCGTAGATGCGGATCATGTACGCGAAGCCCGTGGGATACTGTTGAAGGTTCGTGGCGATATTCTTGTCGGTCAGTAGACGCTGGACCTTGAACGCAAGGCTCTCGCTCGCATTGGCAAGGATGGTCGGCCAGTAAGGGCTGTCTCCGCCTTTCGGATTCTCGTCGAAGCTAGCCAAGTCAGGCCCTTTCTCTTTTGCAACGTTCTCGCGGATGATCTTCACTTCGTCTGCAACGTCAGACGGAGGGACAAGTCCCATGTCGTCGATCATCTTGATGAACATCTTGCAGCGGGCAAGGAAGTACCCGATCTTCTGGTCTTCGAGCTTCAGGGTCTTGCACGTCTGCCACTTGTCATACGCCATCTTCAGATTGAAGAAGACGTAGTCCGTGTTGTGGTCGTGACTAGGGTTCTTCTTCATACAGATGCGTCCCACCACATTATAGAACTTTCCTTGGTCGGAATGTGAGGAGGCCATGGGGACCTGATCGGCCTGATGTTGTAGCTGAAGGGGTGACGTCTTCCGTCGATCAATTCGATGAAACGGGCACCATCGTCAAGCCTCTCGATCACGGGAGCGGCCTCCCTCGGCGTACCTGCAAACCAAAGACGATCACCACGTCTCGGAAGACGAGGGGCAGAGTACCGGATGACGGACTTCTTTCCAAGGCTGAAGATGTGTTGGGATGCGGTGAAGTTGTTGGGAGCTTCGTACATCATCTCGTTCGAAAGGTCTACCACACGACCGGCTTCTTCCGGCGTGAAGTGCATCTCGGTAGCGCGACGGCGAACTTCATCGTCGGTAAGGAAGGACTGACTGTCCAGAAGGAAGTACGGATTGTTCTGGAACCTTCCTTTGGTAAACCGCTTGATCCACTTCGAAAGCTCACGGGCAAGCCACCGAAGGCGCTCGTCATCGTAGAGCTTCAGGTAGTCGTGGATCTGGGCAAGGTTCGCGGCAATGTCAATCAGGCTTCCGGATGGATTGCGGACAAGCCCTTCGGCACGGATGGCGGCAAGACGAAGGTAATACTCGTCTGAAGACCGCATCGTAGCGATTTCGATGAGGACGTCCCGCAGGAGATCCGGAAGCATGACGCCATTTTAGCCGTGAGGGGTGGGAAAAGCTACGGCGTGGCGTACCGCTTCATGTAGCTAAAAGGCTTCGTGACCATCTGGTACTCGCCACGGTCGATGCCGAGCTTGTCCTTCAGGTACGCCTTAATTCTGGGCTTGATGTGGAACATCTCGTTCTTGTTCGTCATCGGAATCCAGATCAGCGCGTCACCGGACGCCTTTTCGAGGGTGATTACGACGTAGTTCCAATGACGTAAAGGCTTGACCAAGATGGCCTTACGATCTTCGAACACCTTGTAGAACTCATACTTCTCACCGAATTCGTCCCGTTGGCCCACACGGGGCAGGACGGCGGTTTCAAGGTCGTAGACCGCAAGGGGGAACTTGTAGTAGTAGCAGCGCCACGTCGTCGGTTTCTGGTACGGGAAGACGCCTTCATAGACCGGCTGCGGTCCAACGTACGGAATCTGTAGACCCGGCGTCTGCTGATCAAAAGAGGCTCCAGTAGACATCGACACGCCGAATCCTTGCGGATAGGACGGAGCCTTCTTTTTGGGGATATCAGGGGGGTCCGTGTTCCGCTGAAAGCGGCCTACAAAGCCCGCCATGCGACTGACCGGGCGATTGTCTTGGTAGCGGGCATTCCGGCGGTTTTCGTGGCTAGAAACGGCAAATACGGGCGTTTGACGCACGGTCACCACATCCCGTTCACGCTCAATGACTTCGTACGGCTCGTCATTGATGTAGACGTTGTCCCCGATACGGGGCTTGCCGCGCTTCAAGATGCCCAAGGGCATGCCGTCAGGACCGACCACTGTCATCACCGCTTGTTTCTCCTAGCGAGCAAGATAACAGCGGAAATGGTACTTGCCAAGGCCCCGATCCAGAAGATCCAGTGAGGCGTTGGAGCTGAAGATCCCGGTGCTTCGTCGCCAAGACTCATGTACGTTCTCATACGGCTTAATGCGGCGGGGGCCTTACGGCCCCCATCCGCGAATGGCGGTATGTATGTTTAGAACGATGCGATGATGATCCAGCCCGACGCGGCGAGTCCGGTCGACTGGAGGACGTACGACTTCATCGTGGCAACGGTACGAGTCGCGCCACCGTCGATCAGGTCCGATCCGGTCGGCGTAATCGTCACGTTGTTGCCGGAAGCGTCCACCCGCTTGATGATGAAAATCTGGCCGGTGTTCGTGCTGTTCACGGGAGGAAGCGTCGGCGTTTGGCTCCCAAGGGTGCAGTCGAACGCAACGGTATAGTTGTCGCCCGTCAGGGCATATGCGCCCGCCGCAGTGATGGTGCGGGTGATCGGAAGATACGGCCCGCCGCCAAGGAATCCCGACATAGACGTCTCCTTTTGTTGACGTCTAGATTATACGGAACGGATAGGCAGATGTCATGCCTCTGTCTACTCGTAGCGGGGCGTCTCGGTGGGGTAGGGACGGGGGAAATGGTCGCTTTGGGAAAGCTCGAAGTTGTCGTGCCCAAGGACGGACCCCAGATCGTATTTGCTAGCCCATCCTGCGGTCAGCATCAGGTATTCGCGCCACTTCTTTTCCGTAGAAGCCCAATCCTTCAGGAACGGGATGGCCGCAATCGGCTCGCCCGTGTTGTACCACCACCCGCCTTCTTCTGGGCCACCGTACAGGCGGTTCACGACCCATCCGTTCACGTATTGGACCTTGGGATGTTCAAAGGGCGGGTCCATGACGTACGGAAACCAGCGGCCATCGTGGAGACGGACCTCGCCTTCGTACTGCTTGGTCCGCTCGTTTTGATGGCTCTGCGGAAACGATTGCTGAACGACGATGTGCGTGAACAGGAGGGGAATGGTCTTGGCAAGGCTCTCAAGGTACTTGAAGAAGAAGTCCTTCCGGTTGGCGTCTTCAAGGCGGACAGGAATCGAGGCAAACGGGATGTAGTCGAAGTCCGCTCCCATTTCGAGGGACTGGTCGACCGTACCGACCCAGTGGCGGGTGCCGTACTTCCTCAAGTTGTCCCGGTAGATCGTGCCCTTGAGCGGGTTCTGCTTGCGGCGTTCCGTGTAGCAGTTGACGTAGAAGATTTTGTTCTGCATGGGGAACTCGCCGCCATAGCCACGTTGGCCCCACGGCGGAATGTCCCCTTCGAACGGGCTGTGAGCGGGATCGTGGAAGTCGTGTTCACCTTCTGATTCAGGCTCGTTGAGCCATTCCTCTTCGGGACCGCGCTTCTTGGGCATCTAGAAACCCATTCCCTTCGGGACTACAAGGACGTCTCCGACTACTTTTTGGTTCGCCATTTGGCTTGCAAACAAGTTTAGCGGAAGGAGAAGGGGAATACCGTCCTCATTCACCATCATCTTGATGTTGTGGGGAAGCCTGATGACGGCAACGTGACCGCCCACGATCTTCTGGACCTCTTCGATGGTGAACTTGCGTCCATCAGGAAGGACGGGAATTGCAGCCGTTGAATCTGCCCGAATCAGGAGGGCGACTTTGGCTGGCCGCATGTTTGAAGTCTAGCTCACCTTAGCTAAGGTTCTTCCCGGCCTCGAAAGCAATCGTCGCGGCACCATTAAGAGCAAGACCGCCGCCTCTTGCAACCCCGTTGTTGCCGGAAATAGCATTGTTGTTCCCTGTCGTCTCTCTGATGGTTTTCTCGGCACCAACAGGAACAAAGTTGTTGGCAGAAACCGTACCACGGGAAGAACCGTTCAGGTGGATCAGGTTGGCGGAAGCGTTCAGGATCGTGCATCCTTCGACGGTGCAATTGTTGGCCGTGACTTCGACGCAAGTCGCCTGAAGATCTCCGAGGGCTCCGATCACCTGCCCGTCGATCACCACGTTCGTGACCTTCTGATTGATCGCGGCGAGCTTGAGCGTCACCCCGACGCAACTTCCGCCGACGACTTTCTCTCCGTACCCTCCACGAAGCTCAAGGCAGGAACCGCCCCCGCCCGAGGCCTCGTTGAAGTAGCAGTCGGTGATGTCGACGTGGGCGATCCACCCCGCCCCGTACGAAATGTAGAGCGAGGGGGTGTGGGCGGCCTGCTCGCAGAGCTTGATGTAGCACATGGCGAAGGCCGACCCGTTCCACTTGGAGTTGCCGCCGAGGAAGATGGACGTCCGGAACATTTCGAAGTCGACGTCCGCGCTCATATACCAGCGGTGCGGGTTCGCCCCGATGTAACTTCCGAGTCTGCACATGATGAACTTGAGGATGCTCGATCCTCCCAAGGTACCAGCGGCGTCCGGTGTCGTGCAGAGCTTCGGAGAGTTGGCGTCCGTGACCTTCGCGATTGAGTCGTCGATGGCGGAAACGTACGGAGCCGGGATGTCGCAGTTGTGGAACTCGATCCAGCACGGGGTCGTGAAGGTCGCGTCGTGGTCCGCGATGTCGACCAGGGTTCGGAACTGGAGTGCGGGACTGGCATCGGTCTTGCCGATGTTGAGATTCCGGAAGGTCGGCCAGCCGCGCCCGTTCGAGTCGTTCAGCTGTAGAAGTTTCTGGGCGGTCAGGGTCGAATCTCCACGGAGAGCGCCCCCGCCCTCGAACCTCCAGTTGCGAACATCGGTAAGGCCGTTGGGGCCGAGGATCGCCACGCCGTCATTCGACCAGGAGAGGACGGTTCCGGCCGGGATGATCCACGTCTGGTCACGATCAGGAAGCGTCATGGTCGTAGTCATGCTGTAGGTCACGTTGGGCATGAACTCGATGACGCTGGACGTATTGATGGCATTCTGGATACTCGCCATGCTTGACGTTGGCTCGATGATCGTGGAGGCGCTATTGCCAGCGTCGATCTGGGACCATCCAGACATCCCGTTGAAGTACATCAGGTCGGTATCGCGGGCATAGCCGATATCGCCCACCACAGCTCCAGCCGTAGGAAGCTCCGACACCGTATCGCAATCGTAATAGGACGCGGGGTTATTGTTCGGTCGCGTGCCACTGAGGCCGATGAAGAATGGATAACGTCTGATAGCCATCTAGACCCTCGGCTTTTTGAGTCCCTTAAACTTGGTCATGTGGAGACGGTTCCACATGGCGTTAATGCGCGGCGTATTGACGAACATCGCCGTGCCGAACGAAATCAAGCTCAGGACCCAAAGCCAAGGACTGACGACCTTCGACAGATTTGCAGCTTCCTGCGTTGCTTGGGCAAGAATCGAAGCGTCAACCGGGGGCGGCATGCTGACAGGTGCGCCAGATGCGGTTTGGGTCGGATTGAGCACGGTGCGGAGATCGGTCGTGCTAGGCGCAATCGCGCCCAGATCGCCCATCGTCATGTAGCCGCGAGACTTCATTAGAACATCCTCTTGATGTCCTTGCGGAAGACGTACGCAAGGCCCGCAACGCCAAGCAGAAGCGGCCAATTGGCGATGACGGCGTCTTTGATGTCGCCCATGCCGTCCACGGCCCAATCGTTGTTCTCGGGACCCGCGTCCGTGCCGGGGGTGACGTTGTAGAGGGGCGTCTCGGGCCCGCCAACGGAAGGATCGACCTTGACCCGCATGCGGTCAGGATCGTCGTACATCCGCTCGCCGCACTCGCCACCGCACGTCACGTTGCCCATGCGGCATCCATGACAGCCAAGGCCGTTCATGCCGGTCTTGTAGATGGCGTTTTGCATCTCCTCGACCGTCATGTAGTTCCCAAGCTTGGGGGCGTTGTTGAAGTATTGTTCCGTCAGGAACTCGCCAACCCGTTCAGAACGGGACAGTTGTTGGCTGGTCAGAAAGTCCCCGATGTTCTCGGATTGCGAAAGCTGTTGGGTGGACAGGAAGTCCCCGACCTTCTCGGCCCGGGAAAGCTGCTCGGCATTCAGGAAGTCTGCAATCGTGCCCATAGGTTGATCTCCTATGGATGCAGTATATCAAGCGGTGGGGGTGCGAAGGTAGTGGATGTTACGGGAGGTGCTTTGCCCAAATCTGCTTCAAAACCGTCACGGTAACCGGGAGGTAGTCAAAGCGGTCGTCTTCTAGAACGATATCGTAGGTCATCACGATGGCATCTTCTGCCGCGTCAACATAGGCATCGTACTCCCTGAAGTTACCATCTTTCACTACGAGGCCAATGTTATCGAGAGCCCATTTGACGGCATGGCGGATGTTCACCTCGACGGTAACCGTGTTTTTGCCTTGCCCCATGAGCCTGTAACCCATCCTCATCAGGAGATTCTGAAGCTCTGAGAAAGGAAGCCTCTCTCTACCTAATGAGGTTGTGATGTACTCGATGCCATCGGACGTGTAGATGACTTCTGTGTCGTCTACCTTGCACATGTTGACGCGACGGATGATCTGGCTTGGGGCAAGCCGCTTCATGGCGATGCCGTCCATGCTGCGGTACTCGCGGTAGCACGCCTCGTCAGCGCCGATGTGCAAGAGAGACTTCTTGAACTCGCGCAGGAACGGCGGAATCCAGAGCGGGATGGCCACTAGCCGCCGTTAGGCGGTGTCACGCCCGGAGGGCATGCCCAGAGCGCTCCTCCCGTAGACGAATTCGAGGCTGAATAGATCTGCCAGCCTTTCTCGACGAATTCGGGAAGACGGTCAGGTCCGATCTGAACGCATGCTTCTTGCGCGATGGCAGGGGCAACGCTAGACGCTTCGACGGCAGTTTTCGACTTCTTGATCACGCCGTAGACCGCAAGGCCACCCAGAGCAGCAAGCAGGATCATGCCCCACGGAAGCTCGCTGTCGGAGGAGTTGTCGTTGTACCCTTCGGCGTCGTTGTCGTCGAAGTTGTCGTCGAACTCCTCGTTGTCTTCGAAGTCTTCGTTGTCGTCGTAGTCGGTCATGGGGTCCTTTCTGCCCGTTTTGGGCTACGGCTTATCTTACTACCCCTCTTGGGCTGGTAAAGCGGTAATTCTCCCCTTCGCAAGCCTTATGCATTCAAGACGTTTTCGTTCGTCACGACGGCATTGTCTGCGGCACGAAGATCCGCATCGGTCATGATCGAAAGGGGAACATTGCGACCGTCCACCGTGGCGACAGGGGCGTAGGCGGGCTTGCCCAACGCCTTCATCGCCATATAGAGGCCAAAACCGACCCCGGCAAGGGTCAGAAGCGTTCTGATCTGCTTCGAACCGCCGGAAGAACGACGCGAATGACGCGAACGGCGGGAACGACGGCTACGGCGTCTGCGCTTGGCCATAATGTTATCTCCGACGACGGCGACGGCTCTTGCCGCCACCCTTGTTCATGGTCGACACAACGAACGCGCCACCGGCCAGAACTGCGCCGCCAAGCAGAAGCATGGGAAGCATACCGCCACCCATCATGCTCGACGTCTGGACGCCGGGGGACGTGGTTCCGGTCTTGATGCCAACCGTATTGAGGGCACGCTGGAGAAGGGACGCTTGCTGCGTCTTCGAATCAGCAGCAAGCTTCGCGCTGTAGATCGTTGCGCCAGCCGTTGCAGCCGACTTGAAGATGTCGGTGATGGCCTTCGTCCAGTCGTCGCCAGCCGGGGCGGCGGCAGGAGCCGTGTAGCCCTGCTCTTTCGCCCACGTATCGTTCGTACCAACTGGCTCGTCCTCGCCCATGCCCGACAGACCGGAAGCCGCGATCTGGGTCGCAGCCGCACGGAGGTTCGGGAAAAGGCCGGGAACCGGGACATCACGAAGGGCCGACGACACGTCGGCGGCGATCAGCTTCTTCAGCTGGCCCTGCGAACCGGCCTCACGGAAGGCTTCAGGGTTGTTGTTGTAGTCCTTCAGCGCGGCATTCGCAAGCAGCTTGGCGGCAACACTCTTTCGCATCGCTATCCTCTAGTTTTCGTATACACAATGTAACCGATTGCGGCGAGAATGCCAGCGCCCATCAACCACATGCTGCCGCCACCAAGCATCGAGGACATCTGGACCGGCATCATGCCGCCGCCGGTCGCAGCAGCGGGCTGTTGGGCCTTTGCAAGCGCAAGTTGGGCATCAATCTGCCGTTGAGCAACAGCAGCCGCTTCTGCGGCTTGCTGTTCCTGCGAGGCGATGTTGATCTTGGCGATCTTGAGTTCCGTACTGGACGCAAGCTTGGCCCCGTAGATCGTGGAACCGGCTTGCGCCAAGGCACCCACCGCCGCGCTAATCAGGCTGGCCCACTGACCCATGCCGAACATGCTATGTAGTTCACCGCCAACGATATACGTTTTGAAGGCTGCACGGGTCCACGGGAACATCACAGGGCCCGGGTCCTTGGTGAACTGCTTCTTGACGTCGTCCTCGATCAGCTTGATGAATTCCTTCTGGCCGTTCTTGCCCTTCTTGACGACCAGATAGTTCAAGATGTCGCGGACACCCGGGTTGTCCCGAATGTCGAACTGGATGGCTTGCTTGATCTCAGGCGTGAATTCCGCCTGAGTCTCGTAGTTCTTGATACCGCTCATCTGTTCATCCACAAAGCAACAGGAATAGCCGCCGCAGCCGCGATAAGCAACCCGGGGCCAAAGCCCCGGGTTGCGTTGGTGGCCTGATCAATCGACATTCCACGGGCCATCGCAATTGCTTGGGCCTGACTCATGCATTGTAGCAAATGCTCGTCCGCAGGAGGTACTCCACGGAAGCCTTGAGCCACCCGCAAGTAGACCCGGTAGACCGACTGCGACGTCTCGTCCTTCACCGTCACCCGGTCGCCCACCATGGTCAGGGACAGAGTGCGGGAAAGGCCAAGTTCCGCGCTGTTGTTCTGGGTGACGTAATCGCCGTTCGAGAAGAACGTGTACTTCGAGTTGATCGTGATCCCGTTTGGCGTGGGCGGGCATTCGGGCGGGGAGGACACGAACTTCGTGATCCACGTCCGGAAGTCGTCCATGGCAAGCGGCCCGACCTTCAGGAACTCCAGAAGGGCTTTTGCGTCCTTCAGGGTTTCCGCAGACATCTTCTTGGCGTCATAGACCGAATAGGCGGCTTGACCGACCGCGATGATCGCAGCCGCAATGCCGCCCGTCAGGATGCCAGCAACCGCGCCGACAATCGAGATGATGATGCCCTTGCGCTTGGCCTCTTCCTTTTCCTTCTCAGCCTCGCGCTTCATCGCCTCGATGTACTCCTGCACGCAGGTCTGGAAGTGGCTATTCACCGAATCCTGATTGTCGTACAGGTACTGCGCGATCTCACGGTCGGTCTGTTCACCGGGCTTCTTGAAGTAGCCCATCGACACAAGGACCGGGTCCATGAAGTTGTAGCCTTGGTAGAACGGCCCGGGTTGCGTCTTGGGCGCAGTCATGAAGCTGCGGAAGAAGTGATGCGGCCAAGGCACTCTGTCGAGAACCTTAGCGCGAGCGTCGTCGATATCGACTTGCTGCGTGGAACGTTCGGACGTCATGGGGGTCATGACGACCTGTTGGACAACCGTACCGGGCGCGAGCGTAGGAAGGACGACCACTTGTCCTGCGCCAAGGGTACGGTCGTTTGAACGTAGACTATCCGCCGTCAGATACATTTACTTGTGGAAGAACCACCACGCCGCAGCAGCCGGAACCGCAATCAAAGCCGCCATCAGGCCCACGTTCGACTTCTGTTGGGCAACGGGCGCGGCCTGTTCCGGAAGAACAGGATTCGCGTACATCTGGTCGGGCGTCATGGTCACCGTTTGCGGCGGGACGTAGACGTCAGGCGGCGTCGGCGTTCCGCCGGTCGTGACGGGACCTTGATAGGGGATAGAGGTACTTACAACAGTATTGAGCTGCTGAGCAATCGGAGACGTAGAGAATGTTCCACCGCTAGGCGTGGAGGCGACCGGCACCTGATACATCGTCGCCGTGCCGCCTGAATCCACCACGGCTTGCGCGTAGGTCTGCGCAGCCGCCTTGTCACCAAAGTTGTAGCTGTACATGGAACCGGACTTCTGCGTGCCGGTCACGTTCCAGCTTCCCGGCGTGCCGTCAGGAACGGTGTTCACGGCGGGCGTCATGTCGAGGTTCACGGTCTTCGAACGGAGATACTCGTCGTAGTACGCCTTCACGCTGATCGGCGGGAAGTATCTCGGGATCGAGGTCGTGTTGTTGCACATGATCGGGTTGGCCTTGAGCGCCTCCGGGTAGAGAAGCTCCATCTCCTCGTACTTCTTCATGAGGAGATGCCACCTGTCCTTGTCCATGTCCACGCAGCACGGAACAGAACGAAGGTCGACATTTGGATCAAAGCCAGCCTTGATGCCAGCTTCGAACATCGCCTTCAGGTTGGCGACTTCAGCAGTACCGGGAACAACAGGCTTCGGAGGCAACATGATGCCAAGCTGGCCAAGGGTCATGTAGGACATCGTTACCTCTTCATCCAGAAGTAAGCGCCAGCGGCAAGAAGGGCGAGAGGAACCGCCATACCGCCACCGGCCTTGGCCGGTGCTTCCGCACCGTAGCCCGGAACGAGGCCCTGCGCCACTTCTTCGGGCGTGTAAACAGAAGGCTTGCCGCCACCGTTGGCAACCGTCTGCGCGTAGGACCCCGCCGAAGCGTCGTCGGGGAAGAAGTACGCGAACGGCGAGCCATCCGGCATCGTGCCAGCCGTGGCCCACACGCCGGGTCCGAACGGAACGTTGTTCGTCGGAGGCGCGATGGGAGTCGGCGGGGCGCTTTGCGGAGTCGGAATCGACCCGCCACCCTGCGGAATCGACGGCATGCTATAGCCGCCACCGGAGGATTGCGAGTACGACGACTGGTCGTAGCTGATCTGTCCCGGCGTCGACTGTTGCGGGACTTGCGACAGAGACGCGGTCGCCTGACCACCAGCCGCAAGAATCTGGTTGCCATACGCCGTCGCGGAAGCCTGATCAGGGAAGTTGTAGCTATAGGACGCGCCGGAAGGCATCGTCCCGCTCAGGACCCAACTGCCGGGAGTTCCCGGCGGAACCGTGCCGCTAGGCGGCGGCGGATCAACCGGCGCAGGAGCGGCGGCGGGTTGCGCGACCTGAACGACCTGAACGGTCTTCGGCTTGGACGGCGCAATCGCTTGCTTGATGGCGTAGATCGGGGAGAATCGACGCACGAGCTTCTTGAGCTTCTTCTTCAAGGAGCCAAGATCGCTCATGTCACCGATCTCGCCCACGCCGCCTTTGTTCTCGAACTCGGCGCGGGAAAGATCCTGCGTGGTCAGGTAGCTGCCGTTCGGAATCCCGCCGTCAGCATACGGAAGGCGCGTGCGAGGCATGGCTCCCATGCCGTTGCTGCTCTTCACGCGAACGATCTGCGGGTACTGGAGGTCGCCCATTCCGGCAAAAGACATGGCGTCTTATCCTAGACTGACGTAAGAAGTCGTCGCGCCGTTCGGACGCGCAGGACCACGGGTGCCAACGCCGATGTGCGGCCACGCACGACGGCTGTTCTGGAAGGACGAACGCGCCATCCGGGCAGGAACCATGACCGTGCCGGGAGGAACGTTGACCTGACGTTGAGCCTTGTTCTTCGAGACGTAGCCGCCCTTCGCATCCACGCCCGACATGGCGTAGTACGACAGGTAGCCTTCGTCCCAACCGGGCGGAAGCGCCCATTCCGATCCCTTGGCGAACACGTAGGGGTACTCGCCAGACACCGACTCCTCCGGCATCAACCGAAGGATCGGGTTCGGAGTGCCCTGATAGCGCATCGTCTCGTACCCGCCACGGGCCTTCATCTGGTCGCCCATGAACATCGAGTAGTTGTAGATGTGCCGCTTGTACGGATCGCTAGGGGAGAGCTGGCGAAGACGCTGAAGCTCTTCCCGACTCAAGCTGTTAGGCATACGACCTCACGCAAGTTCGACACACTTCGGGCACGGATCAAAACCCACGATGTTGCCGCGCTTGTCCTTCTTCTCGTTGATGCGCTTCAAGCCGCCACAGCCGTCGCACAGGGTCGGACGGCGCATGCCAGCGGCCTTTTCACGAAGTTCACGGGCATACGGCGTTTCCGGCCTCTTGATGCCCTCCACTCCAAGCTGTGCGTGCATCCGGTTCGGAGGAACCAGAGGAAGCGGCGGAGGAGGCAGCATGGGGCGAGGCGGCGGAACGAGGGTGATCGGGGGCGGTGGAGCCATTTGAAGTTGCGCCGGGGGAGGCGGCTGCATGGCCACCATGTTCGAAGGGTTCATTGCGGCCTTCAGACGGTCCTCGTAAGGCGCGATGACCGAGTCGTTGGTCGTTTCTTCCATAGGTATGTCCTCCTGCCCCTTATTCTACGATTTAGTGGCGTACCGGGCAACTGTCCGACAAGGACAGTCATTCCTGCGGGGATAGGCGCAAGTGTCTAGAATCGACAACCCGGCACGCCGGATGGGACTTGACCTCAAAGTCGCACCCGACAGGCCGGGTATCAAATAAAACAGGATCTGTGGACGTAGCGAATGTACTTCCATCCACAGATCCTGATGCTGCGGGATTCCGGTACTACTATCGGACAGATTTGTGGCCGAACGATTTCGCCTTGAGTTTGGCCGTCTCGCATTCCTTGCGGAACTGCGACTTTGCCTTTTTTAGCTCATCAAGGCTCTCCGCGAGATCAAGGGTGATGTACTGCGTATCGTTCATCTTGTCCTTGATCGGGATAGACCCGGAATCCTCCTTCGGGTCCTTTTCCTTCGGCTTGTCGTCATTCATGCCGTTGGCTCCCTTCTTCTTTTTCCTGCTAAAAGGCCACATTACTAGTCCTTCGCAAGAAGCTTGTCCAAGGTTGAGTTTACCAAAGAAAGCGTCTCGTTGCCTTGCTTAATCAAGGTCACGAGTTCTTTGGCATGCTCCGATTGAAGCCTCATCAGATCCTTACTATGCAACTTTTCGGCCTCAATCCTGCCTTCATTGATCCTTCGGTTTTCGAGGTTTCCGCGAATCCAAAGGATCGTCATGGTCACGGCTAAGGCCCCGGTCGCACCGTACCCAAGAAACACCTTCAGTGCAGACCCTAGCTCGTTCTCCATACGACGAAATCACTCCTTTCGTTACTAAATGGCGGAAAGGATTACAGGCAAATACTTTAGAAGGGCCGTAAGCGCGGTGTTGACGACCTCCTTGAAGGTCGCAATCGACGCAGTTTGGCCGTTCAGGGCAGCTGCGGCAAGCTCGTTCACGATGGTCTGCTTGACGATTTCCATCTCGACCATGATGGCGGTACGTTCAGTCTCGTTTGCCGCCGTCACGTACTCCATGGAATATTCCGCAAGCTTCTTGGCCCTTTCCTCGATGATGTCCTTGGCAGCTTGGTTGTTTTCCAAGAAGTCGGCGGTGTGGTCCCTGATCGTCGCAAGAACCGTGTCGGCAAGCTCTTTCCACGGTGTAGCCATAACTACTTGCCCTCCACAGCCTTGCGAAGCGCCTCCATGTCACGACGGGCAGATTCGACCAGCTTCGTGCGGTTGTCGATCTGCTCGGCGGTCATGCCCGACTTCTTGCACAGGTCAATGTACTCGACGAAGATTTTGTCCTGCGAGTCATTCGCCGCCTTGACCGCGTTCTTTTCCAGACCGCATTTGCAAGACGACAGCAGGATCAGGACTGTTAAGGCAGTTCCTACCGCGAATTTCCGCATGTGATTCTCCTATTGTTTCTTGGACAGGCCCTTCACAACCGGGTCCACGAACTTATCGTGGGCAACACCGGCCATCAGGCCGCCGCCAAGCGCAAACGCAAGGGCATCAATCCACCCGGTATCCTTGAACCCGTGGCAGACCTTCGCAATGATGACGAACAGGATGGGCAGGGCGGCGGCAATCGCCTCTTCCTTGCCGGAAACCCACGCCGGGAAAAGCTTCTTCAGGAAGCCTACCGTGGCGACAGTCCCCGACGTGATCAGGGCGAAGACCTTGGCGTCAATCGCGTCCATCGAACCCTCCTAGTAAATCGGCTATCCCAATGCCAATTTTACCAAGAAGCCGGGACAGGTGATAGCGGTTGTACGGCCCTAGCGGTTTTGCCAGATTTCTTGAAGTCTCTCCAGACATCTGCGGGCAGACAGATCCCATGTATAGTACGCCCGCATCCGTTCAGAAAGAAGGCTCGCCTTCGCCTTGGCTTCCTTGTAGTCGGATCTGATTGATTTCAAGTGGTTTACAAGCTGCGCCTTTGCCGTATCGCCCATCAGGCCAAACGGCATGTCCTTGTACCACACGCACGTCAACCCTGCCCCCGAAATGGGTCCGTAGGCGTCAGGCTTGATCAAGTAACAATTCGAGTCGTCAGCGTATTCCAGATGGGCGGAATGTGCAGGAAGAATGCATGGAACGCCACACGCAGCGGCTTCTGACGCAGGAAGGTTCCATCCCTCGCCCATCGAGGTAGACACATAGGCTTGGACAGAACGATAGATCCCGGCCATTTCGGCTTCACCGAAATGGCCTTTCATCAGGTAGACCTTCGACTTCAAGCATGTTTCCGCCGTGTTGCGACGGTAATCGACGCCGAAGCTGTGGGCGGTCGCCCCGATGACGAGTTTGGTCGTAGGATCGTTTTGGAACGCGGCCTCGAAGCATTCCAGAAGCACGGACAAGCCCTTGCGGAACGTCGGCTGGAAGACGTACAGGAAGATGAAGCCTTCGGGAACTTCTAGCTTGTTTCGTTCCTTGGTCGAAATCAGTTCGCACCGGGGAAGATCACCGGGAACACCCGGTTTGAACGTCTTTTCGTCCACCCCAAGAGGCATGACGTAGCACGGCATCTGCAAGCCGGATTGTTCGAACGCCCGCTTGTTCCATGCCGTAGGCGTCCAGACCTCGTTGTAGTAGTTGTTCAGGCGACTGATGAAGTCAGGATGGACTTCCTCCGTCTCCATCATCGTGTAGCAAATCTTGTACTTGTCGCCCTTCTCCATGATGGGAACATAGAACCTGACGAGGGCAGCTTGGTTCGAGATGCGCTTCCGCTTGAATTGGTCAAGACTTGATGCCGTCATCGCATCCACGACTCGCGGCTCGATGGCGATCCCGTCGTGTGTCGTCTGGATCGTCACGTCTTTGGCCAAACGGAACATGATCTCGCGGTTGGCCTTGGCGTAGCCTGAATAGTCGTAGAGGTGACCTGACCACATCAACTCGTTCGGGGTCGGGTTAAGCCAAAGACGCGGGGCGCGTGCCCGTATGATGGCGTCCATGCTCTATATTTATGCCTTTCGGAATGCCCACTGTCTACAGCCGCTTGCACCACCCCGCCACACCTTGAAGGTTCCCGTAACGCCAGTGTCGATGGGAACGGCAATCTCGCTGCCAGCGGCATTATTGGCGTCGACCGTAACCGTCTGGAATTGTCTCCCAGACACCTTCCAATCGTCAATCGCGTTGGCGGAAGGAATCGCATTGAACATCGGCTGAACGACTTCACTTCCTGCCTGAGTCTTAAGATGGGTGTTCGTCGTGTCTTGAGGGAACAGAAACGGAATTGCATATGCTCCATAGTTAGGGGCGACAACATTGCTCAGGGTTCCGGCATAGAAACGGAACTGATACGAATGCATCGACGGGGTCATGTCTACGGCACCCGTCGTCCTTTGCGTCTGGGCAAAAACATAGGATGCGATATTCGCCGCAAGCGGTTCAGGAGAAGGGTCCGTCATGAAGGTCCGACACGTTTCCCACGCAGCACCGTTCAGGGCCGCAACAATGGCGTGACCGGGGCCAGCATACAGTTCGACGTTCGAACCGGCTGCATTGATGTTCATGACGCCATCACAGAGAATGCCACCCGTGTCTGAAACCGTCCACTGCATTCTGGTGGCAAATGGTCTTGTCAACGTCAGGAGCATGAACTTGCCAGCCGCATCAGGAGGCGATTTGTAGGTGTTGCCGGAAGGGTTCGTCCAACGCTGACCGTTCGGCCATTGATTCGTTACCGTCGTAGGCAACGTAGACGTCAACATCGTGGCAAGCGTACTCATGATGTTCGAAACGTCGGTCGTGCCGGTCAAAGTGTTATAGGTAAAGGCCGTCGCGAGGAACGAAGGAGCCGTCATCTTAGGTCTTCCTTACCGCCATCCGGTCGTTTGTCAATTGGCCAACGGCAGTCCACGAAGGCATCTGAAGCATCTTGAAGATCACGGACGTTGCCTGATCAACTGGAACAGAAACTTCAGATCCGATGGCAATCCAAAGGCTCTTCATGTTCAGGCACTGGTACAGACGTCCATAGATATTGTAGACGTTGAGGACCGAATCACCCATCGGAATGATCGGCGTCCAAATGTTCGATCCGCCAAGCGTCCTGTTCAGCATCCCGTTGTTCGCCTGATTCTGGTTTTGAACGAGAACGCCAAGAATACCATTGGTGAAAACGGCAAACGTATTGGCACTCCGAACGACGAAGAGGGTGCCAAAAGTCCATCCGCTATCGTTGGTGTTAGCCGCATTTCTTGAACTTGTGGATACCATCCAGCGATTGTGCGAGGTCTGGCTTTCAGGGCTCTCGTCAAGCATGACACACAGGATGCCTTCCGGTGTCGTACTGTTGAGCCAGTCCAGAACCATGTGGAACTGGCCAAGATAGTAGTGAATCGTGCTTCCACCGGCAGCAATCTGGGCGCGACGGGTCAGAGTTCTCGCCTGACCGTCCGTCAGCGTATATTCGAGATTCGTTGCAGAGATTCTTGTGAACTGAACACTGAACTGACGACCGTCAGCGTCGAGAGGGGACGTCATCTTTCCTGCCAGCGGGTTCGTCCACGGAGGAGTTGAGGCCAAGCCCATCGCAATGACGTTGTCCATGATGGTTTGGACGTCCGTCACGTTGACATCTTCTCTGTAGTAGACGCTACCGGATAGATAAGCTTGGGGCATAGGCTTTATCCGCCAGTAATATACCCGTCAAAACGGCCCGGAGGAAAGAGAGGAATATAGTTTTCAGATCCGTCGAAATAGTCCGTGCCGCCCCCGAAGCTATCGTTTCCCGGCGCAAACCCGATGACTCCGTTGATCTTGTTATCAGCCAGAATCGCGTTGAAGGTAATGTTGTTACGCCAGAAAGAAGTAAGCTGATCTTCGTAGCGATTTAGCGTGTTGAAGAGGGCTCCAGAGCCCGGTGTTGCACCTTCGCTTGGATCAGTCACAAGGATGCCTTCGAAAAGTTGCTGCGGAATGCTTCCGCCAGCAGTCGGATTGGCCGGTGGCGCGGCGGCTACGATGTTCACCGTTGCCGTAGGCGTTGACCCAATCGAGACACCTCCGGTGGGCGTGTCGATAGTTACCGTAAAGCTCTGTGTACCAGATCCTCCGCTTAGGATCGTGATCGTAATATTTTTTGTGCCACCTTCAAGGTCGCTCCACGAGAGTGTCCCTGTCGCTCCAGTGTAGGCAACGCCAGAGACGGCTGTGCCATCGGTGGTATGCCAACTGACACCAACGGCCCCCTTGAAGCCGTTGAACCTCTGAACCTGAAGCGTAACGGTTGTCGTACCGCCGGGACGCTGAACGGAATACGGCGTCCCCACGAAGTTAACCGTGCCGCGTCCCTGCCGGATGATCGTGACTTGGAAGGAATACGGCGAGACGGTATAGTGAGGGCCCGGGAACGGCGTCAGAGTCCCACCAGTATAGTGATAAGCGGTTGGGAACCCGAAAAACGCGCCCCCGATGGGCGTTACATTGAAGTTGAAGTAAGTACTGGTCACCGACGTCGTTGCCAACAGTGGGACCTGCACGACTTTCGAGGCAATATCGAACGCCTCCCACATGACCGTTCCGGAGACAGACGTATAGTCCACGCCGTTTACCGCAGTTCCGTCCGTCGTTTGATACTGAAAGCCAATCCGGGCAACAGCACCGTACATGCGGTTGAAGACGATGTACGCGACTCTGGCAGATTCGAAGCACGTCACGTTGACGCCGAAGGTGGCACACGAAGCAATGAATCCGGTTACCTTAAGGTTCGTAGTGAATTGAGTGATTGCTCCGTTCGGAGGATCAGTGGTAAATCCGTTTGCCGTGTACGGAGAAGTGGTATTGGAGTAAGGCATTTAAACTAAGCCTCTTATGCCTTTCTGACCGCAAAAAGCATGGAGCGAGTAGCGGCCTGATGAGTAATGCGGAATACTCCGTTCACTCCTGTATCAATTGGAATCGTGATCTCGCTGCCTTGAGTCAGGTTCGAATCGACCAGCAGGACTTGGAAAAGCTTTCCGCTTGGCTTCCAATCGTCAACACCGTTCGCGGACGGAATGGCGGTGTAGTATGGAACAGAAATGTTGCTTCCAGCTTGTGTCATCAGGTGGGTATTCGTCGAACTGGCTTGCGGAGGAAACCATGGCACCGCAAGTGCGCCATAGTTGAACAAGACTGCATTCGAAAGGGTACCGCCCGTAAAGCGGTATTGCCAGCTCAAGAAGTTCGGGCTCTGTGCGACGTTACCGCTGGTTCTCCAAGAGGTTGCGTAAACATACGACGAAAGGTCCGATGCAAGCGGTTCAGGCGTAGGATCGGCCATGAACGCTCTTGTCAGTTCCCATGTCGATCCGTTCAGTGCTTCAGCATAGAGATGACCGGGACCTCCGAAGATATTGACCTGAGCGTTGCCACTTGAAATGTTCAAAATTCCGTCTGCAAGCTGACCTGCGGTATCGCTAACCTGTGTCCGCATCTGGTTTGCAGCGGACCTTGTGAGAACAATCTGCATGTATCTTCCGCCAGCATCGGTCGGAGACTTGTACGTCGTTCCGGAGACGTTCGTCCATCTCTGGCCGTTGGGCCATTGTTCCGTCACCGTATTGGTAATGGTGGACGTCAACAATGTAGCGATGGCATCCATGATGCCCTGAACGTCGCTGATGCCGGTCAGTTGCGTAAAGGCGAATTCCGTCGCAAGAAACGAAGGAACAGTCACAAGATCATCTCCATCGTGCTTCCCAACATCGACGGGCACTTCGGCCCAAAACCATTCCACGCCAGCCACGAATCGTCCGCACTCGCCGCTATCGGTCCCTCGGTAAGACAAAAGGTACACTGGACGCGAAAGCGGCCACTCACATCCTGATCAACAGGATGGTTGACGAGGGCTCTGGCATTGCAGAAAATGCATGGGCGCGGCTGGAAACCATTTGGAAGCCCCATTATGTTTTCCTCATCGCAATGCGATCCTGCGTATTGGCCCCAACTGCCGTCCACGAAGGCATCTGGGTGACCTTAAAAATGTAGGATGTTGAACTGTCGATGGGAACGGTTACCTCCGACCCAACGGTAACCCACAGGCTCTTCATGTTCAGGGCCTGATAGAGCTTTCCAAAGATGTTGTAGATGTTGGTAGTGGAATCGCCCATCGAGATGATGGGCGTCCAGATATTCGACCCGCCCGTTGTACGATTGAGAATTCCGTTGTTCACCGCAACGTTGTTGGCTTCCGCAAGCATGGCCAAAATGCCGTTGGTCAACACGGCAAATGTTCCTGCGCTTCTAACGACAAACAGAGTTCCGAAAACCCAACCGCTGTCATTGGTATTGGCAGTATTGCGGGAAGATGTCGACACCATCCATCGGTTGTGAGACGTTTGCGCTTCAGGAGACTCATCCAACATGCTGCACATGATGCCTTCTGGCGTGCCAGCGTTGGACCAGTCCAGAAAAACGTTGAACTGGCTCAAGAAGTAGTCCACCGTAGATCCACCGGCAGCAATCTGTGCCCGCCGCGTCAACGTTCTGCCTTGACCATCCGTCAACGTGTACTCCAAGTTCGTCGCGGCAATGCGCGTAAACTGAATGCTGAATTGACGGCCATCTGCATCAGCGGGGGAAACGATCTTCCCGGCGACAGGGTTTGTCCATGCTGGAGTTGCCGCAAGGGCAAGCGTCACCAGATTGTCCATGATCGTCTGGACATCGGTTACGCCAACATCCTGCCTGAACGAAACGGCACCTGACAGATACGGAGGAGCCATCTATTGACCTCTCGCACGCATGACCATGGTCTGACCGGGCGTTTGGCTTCCCACTTGGCTGATGACCGGACGAAGAGTGTCATCAACTTCAAGGGAGAAGGCGAAAACCGTTTCGCCATAGGTAGACGCTGCCGTGATTTCCGTTTGAAGGGCGGGGTCAATGACTCCGTTGATGGCCCAGTCGACGAGAATCGAGCTTCCAGCTGGAGCAATGCGAACGTTCGCGTCCACCGCGACAAACGACATGGACTTCTTGGCGACGAGTTCGAAGATCGAGGTATTCTGGTCAGTCGAAATCTGGCCGGAGAACGTCCATAGAACGTCGGAGGCAAGCGCGAACGACGCAGGGCTCGCATAAAGGAGCCAATTGGTGCCGTTCGACATGATGAACGTGGTCGCGTACTGAACGCCCAAACTCGTCGTGGCGGCTCCGTTGATGGTCTGCCCGCCAGTCGTTCCGATAACGACCGTGTTGTCCAGCTGGTCGTCAATACGAACGAGCCAGAAGCCCATGCCCTTCTTGACCGTCACCGCGCTAGGCAAGGTCAACGTCGCATCGTTGGCCGTCGCATCGACGGAGATATAGGTATCGTTCGCCGTGATCGACGTAGCCCCGTCCGCAACGGCACGGAACGAGAAGTTCATGTTCCCGGCCAGCAGCGGGTCAATGGACCGCGCAAGGTCAAGAAACGTCGGTGCGCCCATTAGTCCCTCTCGTACTGAATCGAGATCGTCGTGTTGACAGGGGCTCCACCCACGGCATTCGACACGTCTTGGACTTCCATGGCTGCAATAGCGCCCTCCGAGCCACCGTAGGTTGCTTCACCAAGACGGG
>JACCDR010768890.1_pt1 | contig 45025 bp, 54 predicted proteins | sample 7446431 | NCBI WGS metagenome assembly JACCDR01 (sample SAMN15323443, study PRJNA562643) | freshwater metagenome | isolation source: river surface water | place: USA:Blue River Watershed | collected 2017-08-17 | reverse complement strand
GATCCCGCTGCTCGATGATCAGGGCTTCAAGATCGTGGTCGATCAGGCCACCGGCGAACGGATGCTCAAGAGCAACATCAAGAAGGACGGCACGCCCGGCGCAGGCCACGGCGAGCCGTACCAGTCGGCCAACGCAGAGAAGGGCTGGATCCTGCTGAGTCGAGTCGAGACGCCAGAGGAGTTCGGCAACCGACTCACCGACGACATCGCAGCAAGGCCGGAGTACTACTTCGCCCGTCAGGAGATCCCGCGACTCGAAGCGGACCTCGACGAGTTCGCTACGCAGCTCTGGCAGATCCAGCAGCAGATCCGCGAGAGCTACCAGAAGGAACGGCATTTCCGCAACACCAGCGCCTGCATCGGCAAGGGTCGATGCGAGTTCCTCGACGTCTGCCACCAAAGAATCGACCTGTCACAGGGAATCCCCGCCGGATTCCGCCAGGTCACCACCGTTCACGAAGAGCTGGAATGACTCACAACCTGTTCACCAACGGAGAAACATCAATGAGCACTCTCACACCACGACCCACCACTCGTCCACCAGCTCCTGCATCGACGCGGCCCGCACCGGCCGTCACTCGGCCCGGAGCAGGATCAACCGCATCGACGCCGGCGGCCGTTCAGATCGGCATCCGCCAGCCGAAGCCAATCGTCCCCCGCGTCATCATGTACGCTGGCGAGAAGCTCGGAAAGACCAGCCTCGCGGCGTTCGCACCGGACCCGATCATCCTCATGGTCAGGGACAACGGATATGACACCCTGCTCGCCGCTGGTCAGGTTCCAGCCGTCCGAGCCGCAGAAGTCAACGAGTGGCCTCAGCTCTTGGATGCGGTCCGCAGCATCGCAGACAACCCGCAGGGAGCCAAGACGCTCGTCATCGACGGCATCACCGGCGCTGAGCGTGCATGCCATGAGCATGTCTGCAACACACAGTTCGAAGGCGACTGGGGCGAGCGTGGATTCCTCAGCTTCCACAAGGGGTACACGGTCTCAGTGACCGAGTGGCTCAAGCTGCTCGCAGCTCTCGACCGTGTCCAGGCGGCGGGCATCACCGTCATCATGCTGGCTCATGCTCGCATGAAGGCCGTGAAGAACCCGCTCGGAGCCGACTACGACCGCTTCGAACCGGACTGTCACGAAAAGACCTGGTCCGGATGTGCGAAGTGGGCGGATGCGATCCTGTTCGGCAAGTTCCACACCATCGTGGATGTGACCAAGCGTGATGCCGCCAAGAAGATCGCCGAGCAGAAGGGCAAGGCGATTGGTGGCAGCCAGCGAGTGATCTTCACGCAGCCGCACGACGCATGGGTCGCGGGCAATCGGTACGGAATGGACTCGGAGATCTGGATCGACTGTGGTCCCGAGCAGATGTGGGATGTCGTCATGTCGCAGATTCGGAAGCCCGCTGCCGAGTGATTTCAGCAGGCAATCAACCAACACACCAACAGAAGGGAACGAAGATGGACAAGAGTCAGCTTTGGGAGGAAGGCAAGTACGAAGCGGTGCCAGAATCAGCGATGTACGACGAGTCGAAGACAGGCAACGGTCAGATCATCGTCACGTTTGCAATCGGCGAGCACAAGAAGAAGGTGTATCTCAGCCTCACTGATGCGGCTTGGCCATACACCGAACCGAAGCTCGTGAAGCTCGGATTCAACGGCAACTTCGCAGACCCGGGCATCGACACGAACCAGCCGATCATGCTTAACTGCAAACATGACAACTACGGCGGCAAGTGGCGAGAGAAGTGGGACTTCTACGGCGAGGAACGTCAGCCAGCGCAGATCGCACGCGACAAGGCAGCAGCACTCGCGGCCCGGTTCAAGTCTGGTGCGGCTCAGCAGGCCAGCAAGCCCGCTGGCAGGCCTACGCCCCCGCCTCAGCCCGGGGGAAGCCGCCCTGGTGCGGTAACCTCCGGCGCTGGGGGCGTGGCTCCGCGGCCCGGCAGCACGGCCCCGCGTCCGACGACGCAGCAGCCGCCAGCAGAGAAGCCGAAGCAGGTTGCGAAGAACGCTGACGAGGCATGGGCTTACTGGTGCAATCTCGTGCCCGAGAACGTCCGCGAGAAGATGTGGACGGAGACGCTGGCGAAGTTCGGCAAGCCCGAAGACCAGATGACCCCCGAGGAATGGAACAAGATGGCCCTCGCGTCTGAGATTCCCTTCTGACCCCGTGGCGCATGGTGTGACGGGAGAACCGTCGCCGGGACGTGAGACCCCATGAAACAAAGCCACTGTCCCGTCCTGGCGAAAGCCGCGACGGGTGCATTCGAGTCTTGGGGCTGCAAGAGCAGCACCCCGCTAAGCCCGAGGGTTCAGGCAAGGCCACGCCAACACAGGCTCCCGAAGTGAGGTACACGCGACGGGGATGTGGTGTTGGAGAGTGATCAGTATCGGGCAACAGAACAGCCGCCGCGGGATTGAAACCCGCACCAAGACCACAAGCCCCGCGGACGCGAAAGCAACCGCGGGTGCATTCAACAGGCCAGAAGGCCAGAAAGTGAGGCAGCGATGAGCCAACTGACGGCACACAAGACCAACGACTGCAACAAGCAGATTGACATCTTCGTCCATCCAGCCGGTGCTGGTGGAGCAGCGATTCGATACGACGTCTTTGGCCCACGAACTCAGATGATCGGTGTCGGAATGGTCCCGTCGTTCGGAATCAATCTGAAGTTTCAGGATGGACCGCCAGCCGAGAGCATCAACGGCATCACGAACGAAGCACTGCTTGCCATCGTGCTGGATCGTCTCGAAGGCTTCCAGACCGGCCCGTACAAGTGTCGCGAGAACGCACTCGCCATCACCAAGATCGAAGAGGCCATGCACTGGCTGAGCCACCGCACGCGGCTTCGTGAGCAGCGCGGCGTCGAAGGCACCATGACGGTGTGACGGACCAGAGACACGAACATCAGCGTCTGTAGCTCAACTGGTAGAGCATCGGTTTTCCAAACCGAAGGTTGGCGGTTCGAATCCGCCCTGACGCTTTCGGCGGCGACGACCTGACGTCTACCAGCGGCTCGCGAGCCGTGCCGAGAATCGCACTTGGCTCATCGGGAAACTGGTGGGCCGGGTTTCAACAGCCCACAGGGCAGAAAGTGAGAGGCATCATGCCGCACGTCAGTGTGAACGAGATCGCCAAGCGCAACCACGAGAAGTGGCTCGCATCCGGCGACAGGTCAGGCAGCCAGTTCAACAAGCCGTGGAGCCAGCTCCCGGCAGAGCATCGCACATACCTCAGCCGGTCCGTGCGTGACTCCATCGAGACCATCCGCGAGACCATTCCGATTCCGTTTGTGGACGAGTACGCACAGCCCACCATCGGCGATGTCCGCTGGTTCGACCCCGAAGCGCAGCCGGTTCCGATGTGCGTGACGGACCAGTGTCCGATCGACCAGGCTGATGTGAAGCCGTCGCCGTTCCTGAGCCGCTGATCAATCCCGACAACGGAGGAGAGCCGTTCGACCACGGGAAACAGTCACCAGTGAACAGGAGGTGCACCATGAAGAACTAATCAACACCAGTCGGGTCATGTGAGAACGAATCTCGAAGCTACACACACACGCTCCATCGACCGCGTGACCGGTCGGTGGGGTTTCAAGGAGACGACTGTGGACTCATTTCAAATGACCTACTCCAACGGATCAGTGACGAAGTTCAAGGGCATCAGTGTCTTTGGCTGGTTCACCATCGGAGTTTGGTGGCGCAGTCGTCAGTGACATTCGCAAGAGTCTGGCAGCAAGGTGTGGCGGCGTGGACGGCGACACGCGCTCGGACGTTGGACTGGCCTTTTAGCGCGGCATCGGATTCGGGCGGTTGCTCCCGATAGGGCACAGAGCGAGTTGGGGACTATCCACCCCCGTAAGCAGGTTCGACTCCTGCCCACACCTTTCAGACGGCATTTGGCTCCACCGGCGACCTTGTGTGCAGCAGGGTCATAGGGCCTCACCCGAAACGAGTGCCGAGAACTTCGTTCGGGGCGCAATCTCGCAGCGTCATTGGGGCCTGAGTCGGGCCGACACGCGAGAAGACCTGCCATCGCCTCCCTTGAGTGGGATGAGATGGCATTCCGCGGCACATCGCCGCAACCGCCCCCACGGCGGCGATAGAGAACGCCGTGGGGCGGCTTCCCGAACATCGGAACTCACCATGCACAACTACAGCATCCATCCGAAGTGCGCTGACGTCCGCGAGATGACAGCCGACGAGTACGACCGTCTCCGCACATCCATCGCCGTTCACGGATACGACCCTGCATACCCCATCATCGTTCACGAAGGCATGATCCTCGACGGGCGCCACCGCTACAAGGCCTGTCGCGAACTCAACATCGAACCCGTCGTCATCGAGTGGACGCCCACCGGCGACGACACACCGGAGCTGGTGGTACTCCGGTCCCTTGCCCGGCGGCACATGACCAAGAGCGAGCTGGCAGCTCTCGCCGTCGAAGCTCTCCCCGCCCAAGAGCGACTCGCCCAGGAGCGGATGAAGGCAGGCAAGGCAGACCCTGCCGCAAAAGTGCGGCAGGGTACCGCAGCCAAAGCCGTCGCCGAGGCCGCTGGCGTCAGCGAGCGTCTTGTCCAGGACGCGAAGAAGCTGAAGGAAGATGCCCCGGATGAGTTCGAAGCCGTCAAGAAGGGCGAAAAGTCCATCTGCGAGGCGAAGGAAGCAGCCAAGCCCACACCGCCGCGGCCCAAGCAGATGACCGACGGAGCTGGCCGCGTCATCACGGAGCCGTCCGTCATTGAAGCCATCGGCGATCTGCCATGGTTCGACGACATCGCCAACCGCCTCCACGCGATCAAGCGGGAGATCCTGGCCAAGGCCGAGATGCCGACTGGTGCCAAGCTCCGGGCCAACCCGATCGAGACCGACTTCAAGAACATCGTCGCCGCCATTCGATTCGCCCGCCCCTACGCCCAGTGTCCGTACCGCTCGTGCAAGACTCGCGGGTGTGACGCGTGCAAGGGAACCCGCTGGGTGAACCTTGAAACGTGGCAAAACATCCCGCAGAACATCCGGGAGGCCAAGAAGTGAACCTCCGCCCGTACCAGTCCGAAGCCGTCGAGTCGATCTGCAACAACCTCGCCCAGCACAGCTCGACCCTGCTCGTGCTCCCGACCGGATGTGGAAAGACTGTCGTCTTCGCCCACGTTGCCGACTACTACCGCCGCGGCGGGCGCGTCATGGTCATCGCTCACCGCGAAGAGCTGATCCGCCAGGCCGCAGAGAAGATCCACGCCATCACCGGCGAGAAGCCCGATATCGAGATGGCCAGCGAGCGAGCCGACTCGCACATGTTCAGCCGCTCGAAGGTTGTGGTGTCCAGCGTGCAGACCCTGTGCACCGGGCGGGTGAAGCGATTCAACCCGGCAGAGTTCTCCCTGCTCATCACCGACGAGGCCCACCACGCCACCGCCACCAGCTACCGCACTGTCTACGAGCACATGCTGTCGGCAGGCTGTGCCCACCTGGGCGTGACGGCAACACCGGACCGAGCTGATGAGGAAGCACTTGGGCAGATCTTCGACTCCGTCGCCTTCGTCTACGAGCTGCCCGACGCGATCAATGACGGCTGGCTCGTCCCGATCCGTCAGAAGTTCGTGCAGGTCACTGGGCTGGACTACTCCCGGGCACGCACGACCGCAGGCGATCTGAATCAGGCCGACGTCGCACGCGCCCAGAGCAGCGAGAAGACCATTCAGGAGATGTGCCACCCGATCGTGGACATCGCTGGCGACAAGAAGACGATCATCTTCGCGACGCCCGGATCCAACAAGGTCGAAGGCGAGGACTACCACATCGCAGAGAAGATGACCGAGGTCATCAATCGGCATCGCCCGAACATGGCACGCCGGGTCAGCCAGGACACGCCCAAGGACGAACGGCGTCAGATCCTCGCCGAGTTCCGCGAAGGTCGCTTCCAGTTCCTCGTGAACGTCGGCGTCTTCACCGAAGGTTTCGACGAGCCGGGCATCGAGATCGTCGCCATCACGAGGCCGACCAAGAGCCGAAGCCTCTATGCCCAGATGGTGGGCCGTGGCACCCGTCCGCTTCCGGGCATCGTCGATGGGCATGATGATGCGAATGTGCGTTGCGACCTGATCGCATGGAGCAGGAAGCCAGCGGTCACCGTGATCGACTTCGTCGGCAACTCTGGCAAGCACAAGCTCATCACCACAGCCGACGTCCTGGGCGGCAAGGTCTCTGACGAGGTCATCGCCCGGGCGAAGGAGAAGGCCGAGAAGTCGGTAGATGGTGTGGACATGGCCGACGCGATCCGTGAATCGCTCGATGAGATCCACCGCGAGAAGGAAGAACAGCGGCGCAAGCGTGAAGCAATCGTCGCCACGACAAAGTACCAGATCACGGAGATCGACCCGTTCAATGTGTTCGACATCGAGCCGGAGCGGGAACGCGGCTGGGAGAAGGGTCGATGGGCAACGCCAGCGCAGCTGAATGCTCTCCGGCATTTCGGTGTCGAGGTGCCAGCGGATCTAACGATGGGCCGAGCTGGTCAGCTCATCTCAGAGGCGAAGCGCCGGGTATCGACAGGCCGGGCCAGCTACGCGACGGCGAAGGAGCTGCGGAGCCGTGGCCTTGCGACTGATGTGTCGGCGGCACAGGCGGCGATCGCTCTTGGCAAGGGCCAGAAGTTTGCGGATCTGAATGCGAAGTGGCAGGCGAGGATGGGGGTCCGGGCGTGAGCCGGATGGTGGTGCTGCTGGCGAAGATGTCGAGCGAATCGCTTCAGCTCGCCAGCGAGATCACCGGCAAGAGCGAACGCGACTTCCAGCGGTTCGCGGCACAGCGGCTGATGGAGACCATCAACGCGGCGAATGCAGAGCTGGCGGCGATGTGCGTGAAGCCCGGTCCCACCATCGCGGAGAAGTTGGAAGTGAAGCGGGTGAAGGAAGCAATGAGGACACAGCGATGACACCGATTTACACATACGTCCGAGGCGATCTCAAGTTGGGTGCACCTGTTCACGCTGGGTTGCAAGGTGCCGACGGCTGGTACTTTGAGATGCACACCAACACCATCAGCATTCTCGCTTTCTGCAACAAGCACAATGAGCGTCGAAGTGGGCACGCTCGCCCCACGATCCACCCGATTCAGGTCTACGCCGATGGCAATATGTGGTGTGCTACTCCGCTTGGATTCATCAACTTGCAGGAAAGCCCTGCCGGATTTGGCGACACGATGATCGAAGCCATCGAGCAGCTCTGCGAGGCAATGCACAAGGAGGCGATTCAGCTATGAACAACGACGAGATTCTGAACAAGATCGATCCGGATGTGCAGTTGAGCTTCGACCTCGACGGAGACCCGGAAACGCTCGACACCGAAACCGTGGTGATAGAGAACGGCACGATTCTGGTTTCGTGTGAACCTCTCGAACTTCGGTTCATCAAGATGACCGAAGCACTCAAGGTGATGGCAGCGAGTGTTCGAGCATGCAGAGTGATTTCGATGTACGCGCAGCAGAAGTACGGCACCTATGTCGTCACCGGTGCCGACGTTCATCGTTGTGATGAAGCGGTCAAGGCAGCACTTGCCAACGAGATCGCCGCAGATGCGGTGAAGGAGTGAACATGAGCACATTCAGCCTGCGGGTTGGAGACTTCATCCGCATTGAGCGGCTGGACAGCGGACGGCAGTTCACGGCGGTTGTCGATCACATCACCAAGGGCAGACGAGTCCAGTTCAAGTACCCCAATGACGGATCGAACAAGTGGACCAAAGCAAGGACTGTTGACGAACGCAACGAGAAGATCCTTGGACTCGCCACACAGCACGAAGCCGCCGCACTCATGCGGCAGATGGAAGGTGGAGCATGAAAGACGGCGGACCAGCGTTTCCTGTGACGATTGAGCCTGAGCCGGACGTGTTCAAGCTCTTGCCGGGCATGTCGATGCGAGACTACTTCGCGGCGAAGGCGATGGAAGGCATTGTTGGTGGATTCGTAGCAAGGACATCGGTTGAGATGAACTACCGGGTTATCGCAAACGACGCCTACCGAATCGCAGACGCCATGCTTCAAGCAAGGGAGGCGTAGAGATGGCACTCCAACCGCCACGGATCATTCGCCCCGGTGACTTCGCCTACATCCGTGTGCGAGTCTTGGAGCGGGCCAAGGACCAGTTCGGCGACTACATCGTCGAGCCGATCGGGCGGAACGGGTTGCCAGTCGTCGCCGGGAAGTACCTCTACGCCGCGGACCAGGAGCTGGTCACGCTCACAGAAGCCAGGAAGGCAGCGTCAACATGAGCATTCCAAAGGGTTTCAGACGGGTTACGCGAAGCAATCCGTGCCCGATCTGTAAGAAGGGAGACTGGTGCCTCATCGCCAGAGATGGCACCAAGGCCATCTGCCCGCGAGTCGAATCATCGACGCCGGCGGGAGACGCAGGATTCGCCCACAGCCTCGATGGAAACCCGATTGCCATTCGGTTCGAGCGTGAAGAGCGGCCCGTCACGATCGACGCAGAGGCCATGCACAGGGCCTACCAAGAGGCCATCGCCGACGACGAGGTCTTCGCCCTGTCCGAAGCTCTCGGTCTCCCAGCGGCGTCTCTGGTCTCGATGGGAGTCGGCCGCGCCATCGAGTGGTGCGAAGGAACCTACTCGTTCCCCATGCGGGATGCCGACGGGCGGATCATCGGACTCCGACTTCGCAACCTTGACGGCCACAAGTGGGCGGTCACCGGGAGCCGGAGCGGATTGTTCTATGACCCGGAGCTGCCACACGTTGGCCGAGTCTGCGTCTGCGAAGGGCCGACATCGGCGGCAGCTCTGCTCGCCATGGGATTTGATCCGATCGGGCGCCCGTCCAACTCGGCAGGCACGGAGATCCTCAAGGCGATGATCGCCAAGACGAAGCCCGATGTGGTGATCGTGAGCGAGATGGACGGCAAGGGCGAATGCGACGTCTGCCGGGACAACTACTGCCTCAAGTGCCATCCCGGTCAGGTCGGAGCGGACAAGGCGGCGGACGCACTGATCGGAACGGCGAGAACGGTCAAGGTGATTGAGCCGCTGATCGGCAAGGACATCCGCGACTGGTTCAAGGCAGGTTGCACGCGTGAAGATGTCCTGGCCGTGGTCAAAAACACGCCAACGTGGGGGCTTCGATGACACAGATCTACACAGCCGAAGAGTACCTGGAAGCAGTTCGGAACCCGAAGAAAGCTCACAAGTTCAACGTGGCTCCGAGCGAAAGCCGGAAGGCCCGCGGCAAGGTCTACGCGAGCAAAGCGGAGATGCTGTACGCGAACCACATCCTCACGTTGGGGTACACCGAGATCATCGAGCAACCGAAGATCCGGCTCGGCGAAGACACGGAGTATCGCCCGGACTTCCTGATCATCAACTTGGGCAAGGGTGAGGCTTGGTATGTGGATGTGAAGGGTGTTGAGACCAACGACTTCAAGAGGATCAAGAAGCTGTGGGTGAAGTATGGACGGCTTCCCCTGCATGTTGTGAAGAAGCAGCGCGGCAAGTTCGTCACGACGGAGGTCATCGAGCATGGATGAGATCATCGAACAGAAGCTGACGGTTCAACACTGGATGCCGGGCACGCAGATCCCGGCCCCGTCGATCATGACGGGCGATCAGGTGATCGCGTTCCTTCAGCTCCGGGGCAAGAACCCTCGCAGGACGCTGACCTACTGGCGAATGCGGGGCCTGCTCAAAGCCGTGCCGGTGACGAGGGACTTTCGGTACAAGCTGTCGGATGTGCTTGTCCTGGTTGACGAGCTGGCGAAGCGAGCGGACCACCCGGACCTGAAGCCAGCGTCGGCAGCGTTCGGAACGAAGCGTCGTCGGAGGAAGCCGGATGATTCGGCAAAGGAGAACCCATGAAAGAGCGACCCATCCTGTTCAGTGCCCCGATGGTGCGGGCGATCCTCAACGGTCGCAAGACGCAGACGCGGCGGGTGGTGAAGCCGGGACGAACCCAAGCGTGGATGCCGAATGGTGTGCCGTCTGCTGTTGCAAGATGGGAGCATCGCAAAGACGGATGGTGGTCTATGCAGGTCGGGACGCCAGAGCGGATTGTTCACTGTGGCGTGGAGATGGACGGTGGGCACATCGGTTGCATCCGCTGCCCCTACGGCTTGCCCGGCGATCGGCTGTGGGTGAAGGAGACATTCAACATCGGAAGAGTCTTGCCGATCTACAAAGCAGGCAGTCCAGACGGCTCGCCTCCGAGCGAGTGTACCGACGATTGGAATCGGCCTGACGTTGATCGCTGGCGTCCTTCGATTCACATGCCCCGCGTGGCCAGCCGCATCACGCTCGAAGTGGTGAGCGTGCGGGTAGAGAAGTTGCAGCAGATCAGCGACAGGGACGCTTTCGCAGAGGGTATCGAAATGGTGCGAGGCCCTCAGCCAGCGAGTCACGGCGTTCCCGGCCTGGCTCCCACGTTCAAGCACTACACGAATCCGCACTTCAAGAACGGCACTGGCATTGGACCAGCGGATTCGTACCGGACGCTGTGGGAGAGCATCAATGGCCCCGACTCATGGGACGCCAACCCGTGGGTGTGGGTAGTTCAGTTCAAGCGATTGGAGAAAGACAATGGCAGATAACGCAGAACTGAAGATCGTGATCCTGTGGGCCGACGAGATCAAGCAGGCTGGGATCGCACTCGACAACCTCAACGCCGTTCTCGCCGACAAGAAGGCGACACAGAAGGCCGTAGACACGGCACTCAAGTCGGCTCTCGGGGCGTGCATGGTCGCATTGAAAGGTGTCGGAAGTGCCCAGAGCACCGCACACATGATGCTCTGCCACGGAGACCGCGTGAAGCTGTTGCCCCGCAACATCACCATCGTCAGGGAGTCCAAGACGTGAACCAACTTGATTGGTCCATGATCGCCATTCTCAGTGTTTTCAACATGGCACTGATCCTTCTGTTCCAGATCGAGCAGCACCGAAAGACCGTCAAGCGTGTGGAGAGGATGCTCGAACGCGAGTTCGCCATGGAGACCGATTCTCACACCGTCGCAACCATCAGCCGAATCTGGCGGCGTGTGAGCAAGATGTCGTTCCTGTTCGACTACGACAAGGAGGAACCGTGACCACGCTCATCATTATCGCCGCCGTTCTCGCCATCGCCGCCATCATCGGGCTGGTCATCATCGGACTTCGGTTCATCGACGGTCTCTCCACCCACGACGACGAAAGAACACCATGAACATCGGCGACTTCGTGAGGTACAAGGGGCCGCCCGGCATCGAAAGCGATTCGTACGGGCGGGTGCAGGCCATCGAAACCTACCGAGATGCCAATGGGCTCAGGACTTGGTTCTACGTCCGCTGGGTGAGCGGCGACGGGATGCCTCAGGATCGCGACATCACCCACCACATTTCAGAACTTGAACTGATCGAAGATCATCAGGAAACAAAGGCATGAGCATCAAAGCCGTCAAGCACCACCTCTCCGCCCCGCTGCTCGCAGGCTCACTCTACCAAGAGCAGCTCGCCACAGAGACTCAGGCCGTCGAAGCCGGTGTCCGCCGATACCGCCAGCTCGCCGACGAGTCCATCCGCCGCGGCGAAGGCGCATCACTCAAGCCCGCCGAACGCCTCTGTCAATACTGGTTCAACACCATCACCGACTTCTTCCGCAAGGAGATCGATGAATCCATCGCTGGCGAGGCCGGGCTCAACCGCAGCATCACCACCCCACTGCTCCGCCAGCTCGACCCCGAAGTCCTCGCCGTCATCACCATGCACGAAGGCCTCAGCGCCTGCATGCGGGCCGACACCGAAGACGGAATCCCCGTCGCCGCCATCGCCTACACGCTCGGAAGCGCAGTCTTCGCCCAGCTCCACCTGCTCACCGGCAAGAAGGACGCCAAGGAATCACTCCGCGAACTCGAGTTCCGCACCCGCGCTCTCTCCGTTTCCAAGGTCAACTGGTGGGCAAAGCGGAACCTCTCCAATCCGGAGACATCCCGCAAGACCGCCGTCATGCTCGGCACCGTCATGCTCGCCCAGCTCACCGACGGCGCACTGATCCACACCGACGAAGAGCCGATCCATGCCTTCGAGCAGATCATGGTCCGCAAGAAGCACAAGACCGTCAACCACTTCCGCATGACACGCGAGGCATGGGATGTCCTGGACAACGGGCACGCCATCCGCGAGACGCTCAGGCCCCGCTACCTCCCCATGGTGGTCGAGCCATTCCCATGGCAGGAGAAGGCCAAGGACAAGCCGCGGACCGAGGGCGGCTATGTCCGCATCCGCACCCCGCTGGTCTCCAAGCCCACCCCAGCACAAAAGGACGCACTCGAAGCCGCCGACCTCACCGAGACCTTCGAGTGTCTCAACACACTCGGCACCGTGCCGATGTCGATCAACAAGTTCGTTCTCGGCATCCAGCAGGAGATCTGGCGAACCGGCGGCGGCGAGCTGGGCATCCCGCGGCATGACGACGAGCCCAAGCCACCCAAGCCCAGCGACTTCGATTCACTCACCGCCGAGCAGAAGAAGCCATGGAAGCGGCTCGCCGTCGAAGCACACCGCCGCAACGTCGCAGCTCGCGGCGTCCGAGTCGGGTACCTCAAGGCGATGTCTGTCGCCGAGCAGTTCGCCAAGGCCGAGGCGATCTACTTCCCACACCAGCTCGACTATCGAGGCCGGGCCTACCCGATCCCCGCCCACCTCAACCACCAGAGCAATGACGTTCGGGCGTCCCTCCTGCAGTTCGGCAAGCCCGCCCAGGCTGAGTCTCTGCGCTGGCTCATGATCCATGCCGCCAACACCTACGGCATGGACAAGGTCAGCTACCGCGAGCGATACGAGTGGGCCGGTGATCACATCAAGCAGATCCACGAATGCGGATCCAAGCCGCTCGACACCGACTTCTGGCACCATGCCGACGAGTCGAGGCCGGGCGCGAAGGACGGAAAGCCGTGGCAGTTCCTTGCGGCGTGCAGGGCGATCGTCTCGCCCGAGGCAGGAGCACGCCTCCCTGTGGGCATCGACGGCACCGCCAACGGCTTGCAGCACTACACCGCCATCACCCGCGACGCATCCGTCGCGCCCATGGTGAACATGACTCCATCGACTGAGGACGACACACCCAACGGGGCATACCTCCGCATCGTCGATGCCGTGAAGATCATCGCCTCCAAGGATCTCGAAGCCGACGACGGCCGCGTCATCACCTTCGAACGCAAGGGCGTGCAGACCTCGATGCTGGTCCGCGATGTCGCCCGGGCCGCCATGCTCTACATCAGCAAGGCGACGGTCAAGCAGCCCTTCATGACCAAGTTCTACAACGTCACCCCCACCGGGGCACGCAAGCAGGTGCAGGGCGTTCTCAAGGAAGCCGGCGTTGGTGAAGAGTGGCGATACCCGATCGCCCGGTACATGGCCGATGCCATCCTGAATGGCGTCAAGAACGTCTGTGCAGGCGCCGACGGTGCCATGGACTGGATGTGCGTCTGTGCACGCATGATCGCTGAGAAGGGCCGCCCTGTCTCGTGGAAGACCCGCCTTGGCTTCCCTGTGGTCCAGCCCTATCGCCTGCTGTCACTGGTCCGGGTGAACACCTTGCTCGGCAATCTGACTCTCCGAATCAACGACGACGCCCTCCCGGTCTCGCTGCGCCGCCAGGTGGACGGAACCCCGCCCAACTTCATTCACTCGGTCGACCAGACCCACATGCACATGACGGCAAGGGAATGCCGCCGCGAAGGAGTCGACTTCCTCGCCACCCACGATCGGTACTTCGCCCATGCTGCCCACATGCCGCGGCTCATCCACCATACCCGGAGCCAGTTCGTCAAGCTCCATGAGCCGGACCTGCTCGTCGATCTCTGGAAGCAATGGCAAGGCCAGCACATCGACATCGACTTCCCGCCCCCGCTCGACCGCGGAACCTTCGACATCAACGACGTCCTGCAGTCTACCTACTTCTTCTCCTGACAACAGCGATACAACCGCGTAACACTTGCACGGCAATGAAGGAGACAGCGGCACCCCTATGGAATCCAACCCCGTCGGGTGGGTGTTCTTTTGCACAGCGAGGAAGAAGCGGATCGGATTCCGCCGCTGGCTGAGGATTGCCCTTGCCTGCCCCACCACCGCCTACCGGGCGTTCTTGGTGGCCTTGATCCAGACTCTGTCCCGTTCGCCCCTGGTGCATGTTTGCATCGGAGACGGATCGGTGGTGCTCGATCCGAACCTGCTCGGCAATCGGTACTGGGCGGCGATCCCGTTCGCCATGAAGTATCCGCGGCTCGCGTGGTGCTTCGAGATCCGCTTGCCATACCCCCTCGACCTCGAAGGCGCCGACACCGCTCCCAAGGCCGCCTGGCCGTCTCTGTTGCGTTGGTTGACGAGGGGGCACACTGAGGCCGACGACTGTGTCACGACGACGGCAGACGCCCTCCGTGCCGCTGGCGAGCCCGTTCCTCAGAGCGTCGTCACGCCGCAAGACCTGTTCGACTGGCTTCGCAGCCGCGGACACCACCTGATCGACATGGACGACTCATGAACGAAGAAGACAGCCCGCTCGCCGCTTTGTCAGACGCCCAGCTTCATGCGGTCATCAAGGCACTTTCGGCGGCGTTTCCGGCTCCGACGATCTCGAATCACAATGTCCTGGCGGATCCGCAATCGATCATGCGATTGCAGTTCGCCGCAGGCCAGCACTCTGTAGTCACCACACTCATCGAACACCAGAAGAGCCGAAAGGAGGCCGCCAATGGGTAGCAGCATTGAACCGATCGCGCCGCCTCCGCGTGACAATCAGATCGACGCCAGCGCCGAAGCTCTCGCCAAGCTCCGCCGTGATCAGAACCGCAAGCGGCGATCCGTCGCCGACCTGATCATCGAGCCCAGTTCGCAGTCTCCCGCAGGCGGCGAAGGCCTCTCGATTCCCGGAGCTGGCATTTGAGCACCGAAGCCGTCGGCCTGGCCAACGGCTCAGCAGGACGCGGATTGATTCGGTCCCAATACATGCGGGACGATGCCGACCGCCAGAACGGTCTTGAGATCGCACGCGTCTGTGCATCGCTCACGCTTCCGGCTCTGCTCCCTCCGCAGGATCAGACGCAAGACATCAAGCTCCCCGAGAACTTCCAGAGCGATGGCGCCCTGGGCGTCGCCAACATGACGGGCAAGATGCTGCTCGCCCTGTTCCCGCCCGACTTCCCATGGTTCGAGCTTGACCTGTCGCCCGAGATCCGGCACGACCCGGCAATCTCCGAGGAACGCAAGGCCGACATCGAAGGCGAGCTGTTTCTCCGCGAAGTGCAGATCGCGGCAACGCTCGAGTCCGCCGACCTGATCCCCAAAGACAATCGCCGCGCCGGCGGATTCCGCACCAGCAAGCGATCCGCGCTGCAGCAGATCATCACCACCGGCGAGTGTCTCGAATACCTCGGGCCCGACTACCGACTCCGGTCGTTCCGTCGTGATCGGTACGTCACGCTCCGCGACTCATGCGGCGATGTGCTGTATCACACGATCGTCGAGACGATCGACCCGCTGAGCCTCAAGCCCAAGTACCTTGAGAAGGCACACCTCGACGCCCACGAGCTGGCCGAGAAGGCTGTTCACGAGCGGATGGTGGAGATCTACACCAACGTCGCATGGCAGCCTGTGAAGAAGTCGTGGCTCATCCGTCAGGAAGTCAACGGCCACATCATCAACGAGACCGAAGAGAAGATCTCGCCCTACTTCTGCACGCCGTTCGACCTCGTCGAAGGTGAGAACTACGGACGCGGTTATGTCGAGCGGAACCTTGGCGACCTTCGCAGCCTGGACAACATGGAGCTGCATCGGCTCAACATGCTCGCCGCGGCGTCGAAGGTGTTGTGGGTACTCGACAACTCAAGCAACGTCCGCAATGCCGATCTCGCCAAGCCATCAGGCAGCGTGATCCGTGGCCGCGTCGTCGATGGCAAGGTGGTTGACATCGCCCTCCTGCATGCGGACAACATCCGCGAGTACTCGATGCTCACCGAAGGCATCGCCGGGAAGAAGAAGTCCGTCGGCCGTGCGTTCATGATGGAGTCATCGGTTCAGCCCCAGGGCGATCGTGTGACCCGCTATCAGGTCCAGCGGATCGCCATGGAACTTGAAGGCGTGCTCGGCGGCGTCTATGCCCCGATCGCTGAGATGCAGCAGCTCCCGTTGCTGCGCCGCACGGTGTACCAGCTCACCAAAGACAAGCTCATGCAGCCGATGCCGCGTGACGCTGTCCAGATCAAGGCTCTCACAGGCATCGCCGCACTCGCCCGAGCATCGAAGGCCGCGGACGTTGTCGACCTCGTCACCGCGATTCAGGCTCTTGGTCCGCAGGCCATGCGGCGAATCAATGAAGGCGTGCTCATCAACGTGCTCGCACGTTACAAGAGCATCGACGAGCCGAACCTCATCAAGTCGGACGAGCAGCTCAAGCAGGAAGAGCAGCAGGCAATCGCAGCTCAGGCCCAGATGCAGGCCAACGAAACCGCAATCCAGACCGCAGGCAACGTCGTCAGCAGTGCCGCACAGGCAGGCATGCTGCGGGCGATGGCATAAGGAACCCATATGGCAGACACCCCCGCAGCAACTCCGGCAACCCCCGCGACACCAGCCACACCACCGGCCGCTCCCGCGACGCCGGCGACAACGAACACTCCGCCGCCGGAGACCAAGTTCGCTGGCAAGTACGCGACGGAAGCCGACCTGCTCAAAGGTGTGTCTGAGGCTCGCAAGGCTCTTGGCCTCAACAGCGACATCCAGTTCAGCACCGTGAAGGATGCTGAGATCGCCTATCGCGACTACGACGCGATGATCAACAGTCGCAAGAAGACTGAGGTCAAGCCGGAAGCCAAGCCGACCGATTCGCTCGGAATCAAGCCAGGTGAGCAGGCCCCCGCAGCCGATGAGGATCTCGACATCGACGGAGTCCTGGGCAAGGCCGGTCTCAAGGGCGACGAACTCGCCGCTGCATTCGTCAAGGATGGCAAGCTCTCCGACGATCAGTATGCCGCGCTGAAGAAGGTCGGCTATCCCCGCAAGGTTGTGGATGCGATCGTCGGCAGTCAGGTCGCCATCATGGAGACCAAGGTCTCCGCGGCGAAGTCCAAGGCTGTCGAGATCGCAGGCGGCGAGCAGCAGCATGAGCAGCTCCGCCAGTGGGCAGCGAAGAACATGGAGCCCGAGTGGCTTCAGAAGTACACCGATCGAATCGCGAAGGACCCCACGGCCTACGTCGAGATGATGGAAATCGTTGCGGCGAGGCACGCTCGCACGCACGGCGGCGGAGGTGAAGTGATTCAGGGCACCGCAGCCGCATCGTCCAGACCCACCGCATTCGCGACTCCCACAGAAATGCGGACCGCGATGCGTGAATCGCAGCGCAAGTTTGGCGACTGGTCGAAGGACGCTGACCTCATGAAGCGTCTCGCGGCCACTCCCAAGAGCATCAGGACATCAGTGACATGAGCACCATCAACCGCACCCACGTTCTTACCGCACTCAAGGCTGGCGTTCAGGCGATCGTTCTCGCCGGCGCCAAGGGGTATCTGGCTCAGGTTCGCCGACTCGATGATGACCACATCATCGCTCAGGCTCGCCACGAGCTGGAAGATCAGGCCATCGAGAACGCAATCGCCAACGCCATGCAGGAGCATGGCATCAGCGCCGGGCCCGAGACTCCCGCCAGCATTCAGGAGGCTCGGTTCAAGAAGCTGGAAGACGCCATCAACAACTTGAACGAGCAGCTCGAAGACATCGCCGGTCGACTCGTCGCTCTTCAGCACAAGCAGATTGAGGAACTCTCGTCGACTGAGATCGATCAGCCGGAAGAGACCAAGACCGAACCCGAGGCCGAAACGCCTCCCGCCCCGAAGAAGGGCAAGAAGTAAATTCATGCGGGCAACTCGAAGGACTCAGAGACTGGGCTCATAACCCGGATCAGCCAGGTTTGACTCCTGGGCCCGCGATTTTGTTGGTCCGTCCCCACCGGGACGCGCCAGTGTGCATCGTCAGCAACATGGACAGAGCCAAACGCCCTTTCGCGAGGGGTGTGAGGTGACCCGCATGTGCCCATCACGGCACCGAAGCGGTTTTCACCACACGCCCCATTTTGAAAGGGACAAACAATGTCCAGTGTAACTGTCGCTCGTGGCCTACAGACCGGCTCCGACGAGCGTTCGATGACGTACGACGAGCTCGACGCAACGGCGTCGATGAGCTTCAAGGAAGCAAACGTCCTCTATGACTCCCAGTTCATGCGCATGAAGGCGCTCGAACCTGGTGCGGTCTCGCACGACTTCCCCATCTTCGGCGAGACGCCCGAAGACGCCGACCACCACGTTCCCGGCCAGTTCGTTGAAGGTGGCACCATCGTCAACGACATGGTCAACGTGTCGCTCGACGATCCGCTCATCAAGGCTCTCCGCTTGCCCTTCGTCGATCAGGCGATCAGCAAGTGGGACCTCGTCAAGCCCTACATCAAGGAATGCGTCCGCAAGATCGCCGAGAAGGTCGATCGCCGCGGCTTCGTGGTGCTCGGCCTCGCAGCCCGCACCGCAGCCGTGACGAACGTCCACCCCGGCGGCACGGTCGTTTCCCGCACCGGCGCGGCCTCGCTCGCAGCTCACTACCCCGTGAGTTCGACCGGTGCCGACAACTTCTGCTCGGACCTCAGCGACATGGCTCGCAAGTTCGACGAGAAGAACATCCCCAAGGATGGTCGCTTCGCGTTCGTCAGCCCCTACCTCAAGCAGGTGCTCACTCGCTCGAACCGCATCACCAACCGGGACTACGCGTCCGGCGGGGCACCCGAGGTTGACATCAACCGCCGCGTCGTCGGCATCGTTGAAGGCTTCAACCTCATCGAGACGCTGCACCTTCCCTCCACCAACATCACCACCGACCTCTCGAAGTACAACGGCAACTTCCTGATCTCGGGCACCGGCCAGCCCGCCGCGCTGTGCCTCTACAACGGCAACGAAAAGGGCCCCATCGGCTGCGTCAACATCGGCGGCCTCACGACCCGAGTCGTCTGGGACGAGAACCGCGAATGCTGGCTCGCCAAGGCCAAGCTCCTGTGCGGCCTGGGCAAGGTCGAAACGTGGTGCGCGGGCGAAATCCGCATCGGCACCTAAGTCCTGATTTCGCAACACACTGACACACCGCCCGACCCTACCGCATTTTTGCGGTAGGGTCGGTCTTGAACAAGGAACTGCCTTCCATGGCAAAGACCAACTTCTGCGATCCGCAGGCAATCATCCGGGCAACCGACACGGAAACCCTGAAGAACCTCGGCACCTACGGCCGTGAGGACCTCGACAAGAGCGACTACCTCAAGGTCACCGGCAACGGAGCCGCCCTCAACGTCACTGACCGCGTGATCGACATCTACGCGGGCAACGACGACGCGGCATCCACCGCCACCAACGTCCACACCCGCATCACGGGCAAGGGCAAGAGCGTGCTCTTCCTGGGCACCTTCGCCAATGCCGCTGCTCTGCCGACCAACGCAGCCGAGTACTACGGCGCTCTCGCCGTCGTGAACGTCTCGGGCGTCTACAAGCTCTACATCAGCACCACCGCTGGCTGGACCGTCGTCGGCACTCAGACCTGATCCGTCATCACCCTCAACCAACATTCGAGCATCGCGACGGGTAACACCGTCGCGATGAATTTCAGGAGGCCCGTCCATGAAGACGCTTCGATTTCCGTTCATTGTTCTGCTGGCTGTTCTCCCGCTTTCGATCCTCTCGGGATGTCAGCTCTTCGGAGAGCCCAAAGTCCCGGCCCCAGCCGGTCTACCGGTTCCTGAAGGAACCCCGATCACGCTTGCACAGTTCGAGAAGCAGATCGAATCCCAGCGAGTGAAAGAAGAGGCTGCACAGAAGGCCGACGAGCGGAAGGCCACTCGCATCATCAATCAGCTCGAGCGCGAGGCGAAGAACGCCAGCGAGTCTGCAATCGCCGCCGCACAGGACAAGGCCGAAGAGCTTATCGAGGACCTTCAGGTCAAGGCCGATGGCCGCATGGCAGCTCTCAAGGGTCTGCAGATCAGCTTGGAGCAGGCCCGCGAAGACATCGCCGCTCGTCAGTCGTTCATCGAAGGTGCGATCGGACTGGCATCGACAGCAGCCGACAACTCGGGCATTCCGGGGCTTGGGGCGATCATCGGGCCCGCACTTGGCCTGCTGGGTGTGGCGTTTGGCGTGAAGCGTGGTGGCGACGCCAAGGCAGAGCGTGAGGCATCAAAGGCCCACGACGACGCATGGGAGGAAAGCAAGAAGGAACTCATCTCGCTCATGGCGAGCATGCACGGAATCGGGCGTCCCATTCCACCTTCCTCACCCTGAAGCGTCGAGTACCTACACCATGTCGCCACAGAAGCAAGAACACCAGGACGAACCAAGCAATCGTGACATCATGACGAGGCTTGAGCAGCTCGACCAACGATTCGAAAGAATCGAGAGCTTCGTCACTGGTGATCGTGACCCCGAGAAGGGGATCATCCTCAGGCTCGATCGCATCGAGCAGCACCACGAAACCCGCAAATGGTGGACACAGACCGCAGTCGGAGCCGCCCTGGCCTCGATTGTCGCGTCTGCATGGTCCCTCTTTCACAAGTGAACCGGAGATTCAATCATGGCGATCGGAGATGACAAGGCCCTCAAGGGCTCATATGACCTCGGGCAGCCTTCGTTTCCCGCCAGCTTCAAGGGACCGTGGCAGACGGCAATCGACGCCGGCGGGCTCGACGACACGGCCGACCTCTCGACCCCATTCAACCCGACGACGCAGATCGCGACGACGAGCCGACACAAGATCACCATCGGTGATTCCATGTTCACCTCGCTGGTCACGTCCGCGTTCTACGACGCCGCAGCAACTGTTCCCGGCGGAGGAACCTTCCGGGTGTTTGGCCGCTTCAACGACCGCAGCGGCGGTACGCAGGAGGCGTACCGAGCCCTCAAGAACCGAGCTGGCAACCTGACCCGCACGCCGCCGTTCGACGCCACCAATGACGCCAGCGACGGCACCCTGAAGTACACAACGCCAGATGCCCTCGAAGACGTCTGGGACACCATGGGTTGCAACGAGTTCCTCTTCGGCACCACCGCGGCTCACACGGTCAGCACTGGCAGCGCGGCCCTCGCTGGCCTCAACGTGAAGGGAATCTGACCATGTACCAGATCGGAACCGGAGTTCGAATCGTCGCCACCGGCGCCGTTGGAACCATCGTCGGTGCGGAAGTCGCCGACGACGGTTCGTACACCTATCGCGTCAAGTACACCCAACCCGATGGGAACGTCGTCCGCGAGTGGTACGCCGCAACTCAACTGAGCACCTGAGGACATCATGCCCAATCCATTCGGCGGAAACTTCTCGGCCACAGCGGCCCTCGAAATGGCGGGCAAGTGCCACACGCTCAACCTGGGCGACAGCCAGAGCACGCCCGTCCTCGACTACCTGTGGCAGGACGCATGGCTTCGAGCCCTCCCGCTCCGCTATCACTACTTCGGAATCAGCGGGTCCAACACGAGCCAGGTGGCGGGCAACAACTTTGGGTACGCCACTGGAACGGGATCTGTCGCGGACGCCGGTATCGCCCGAGAGGATCAGGGGTACCTCCACAAGATCACCATCACCAGCAACAGCGCGGCGAACCCGACGGTTGTGACCTGTGCGGCCAATCACGGGTATCAGACTGGCGATTCAATCACCATCACCAATCAAACCGGCACCGTGAGCATCAACGGCACGCACACCATCACGGTCACGAGTGCTACGGCATTCACCGTGCCGGTCAACTGCCTCGCGGGTGGTGGCACAAGCGGCACGGCTGCATTGACATTGAGTTCGTACAGCATGGGCCCGGCCCGCATCAATCGGTTCACGGCGGACCTCGCTGCGAGCACGGTCATCGCTGCGAATGGCATGGTGTTGACGCGGCAACTGACACCAGCCACCCACACCAACAGCAGCCGCGGAGCACCGTGGCCCACGTTCCCGGCCAACTCGTCTCAGCCTTGGTTCCATGGCACGCACATGAAGGCGAAGATGGTTGTCTGGAAGGATGCGGCGACCCTCGACAAGTTCGCTCTCTACATGCTGCGACAGGGGACGAGTGCATCAAATAACAATGCGGCCACTCGCGTTCAAGTCGATGTTTCCGCCGCAGCAACCGGGCCGATCGAGACTGGATGGACCGACGTTCTCGCAGACGCAGGCACTTACGACGTGAGTGCCACTGGCATTGCCAATGACCACGAGTGCTCGATCCGCATGTACTCGTCATCCGCAACATACAACGAGACCGGGAAAGCCCTGATTCCGCTCGCAGGGATCTTCGCTCGCTGCGACAGCGGCGGCGTCATCCCCTGGAACAGCGACAACTCCGGATGCGGATTCGATTCGATCGGACGGGCAGGCGCGTACGTCTCCGACTGGCTCAACTACTGCACGCAGGCACACTGGCAAGCCTATTTCACAGCGACGGTGCTCGTGCCCGATGCCACCACGAAGATCCGCATCATGCTCGGACACAACTGCAATCCGTCCGGCAGCGACGTTGGTGACGGCGACGGATCGCAGGTCGAGCAGTCATCCAATCTCACCACGAGCTACTGGAAGAAGCGATACAAGGCTCTGATCGCCCGCTTGCAGGCTGCATACGCCGCGGCGTTCCCGTCGGGCAAACTCTGCTTTGAGCTCATTGTTCCTTGGGTATCGGTTCAGACCAGCGCGATGTCCAACGCGACACTCGCCGCGGACATCAACCGAGTCATCAAGGAAATCGCGGCGGAAACCGGATCATCGTGGTTCAGCTACTTCGACTACTGGAACGGTGTGGCGCCGTTCTACAACCTCCATGCGTGGCAACCCGCCAACGGTCACATGCTCGCCGCGGCACTCCGTGACGGCATGGACCGAGCCACAGGATTCGCGTTCTCATCACAAGGCCCCATCCAGCTCGCAGGAGCACGCAACCGTCAGTGGCGATGAACCATGAACAAGCTCGCAGCCGTCAACCTGATCCTTCGGGCAGCGGGCTTCCTTCCGGTCCCCGCACTCGACACTGACGGCGGATCCATCGCGGCTGAGGCCGAGCGGACTCTCGACGAACGCGAACTCGAGATCCAGCAGATGGCGTGGAACTACAACCACCGCTTCAACGTCACGCTTTCGCCCGACGATGCCGGGCACATCACCATGCCCACCGGCTGTCTCTGGATCGACGCCTACGGCTCCAACTCAGGGTGGAACATCACCGCCCTTGGAGAGAAGCTGTACGACCAGGACGAAGACACCAACATCTTCACCAGCGACATCATCGTCGAGTACCGGCTCCGCTACGAGTGGGGTTGCATCCCGCTCCACGTTCGGCAGTACATCGCCGCGGACGCTGCCGCAGAGTTCAACCTGCTCCGTGGTCGGCAGTCGTTCCAAACTCGATTGGAAGCCAAGCGGGACACCTCCCGCACTCGCGCCCTGCAGCTCGATGGAGATCAGCAGGACGTGAACACACTCAACACCAGCTTCGCTCGCGGCGTCCGCGGCAATCGCCACGGCTACGCGGGCGGAACCGGCGAGGCTGAGAACTATGCCTGATTGCGAAGGCAACGTCGAGAAGCTCTGCATCAGCGAAGGTGAATCACACGATGGATCGGTGATCCGACTCTCATGCTGCCCACAGCCCACCGCACAGGAACAGGAGCTGGTCCGCCAGTGGAAGCAGACTCGCCGAGATCTGTTCAGCACGGTGCCAGTCCCATACGGGTCGGCATCATTCTCGACAGGCTTCGGAACGTCCATTTCTGGACCTCCCAAGCCTGGTGACACCGCCACGTCGGCAACTTCGCCGGTTGTGGTTGATCCAGCAATAACCCGCGGAAGCAGCCCGGCCAATCCTGGCCAAAGTGGCTCGATCGACAACATCAATCCAGACTGAGGTACACACATGGCAGGTCGCAAGTTTGCGTTCAACTCCGGCGCGATTTCTCTGGCAGCATCAGCGAACATCGTTCCGCTCGCGGTCAAGGCCCCCGCTGCGGCGGGCATCGTCCTCACCGCCATCGAGGTCAGCTTCGAAGGTGGCGGCGCAGCAACCGAGAAAGCCGTCACCGTTGAGTACGTGACCTGGACAACCGATGGAACCGGCTCGGCATCCGTCACCGCGGTCAACGCTGATCGCCAGGACGACGGCAGCCCGGCGACCACCGCCCAGAAGGGCTACACCGGCTCGCCCCCATCCGGCGGCGAGGTCATCATCCGCAGCGAGTACGTCGACGCCAACAAGGGCAACGACAGTTTCCCCGGCGCGATCCGCCTCAAGGCTGGCGAAGTCTTCGGCGTGCGGCTCATCGCACCCGCTGGGCTCACCACCGTCAACGCCAAGGTCTTCATCGGAGGTGATGAGTAATGGCAGTCCTCGGACTCACCAAGCTCAGTGCGGTCAACCGCATCCTGCGAAGTGTCAACATCCTCCCGGTCTCAGCTCTCGACCCCGGCGGATCGTCGATGCAGGCGCGGGCCGAAGAGATCCTCAACGAGATCAACATTCAGATCCAGACGCGAGGGCTACAGACCAATACCGCCAAGGCTCGGGACTACACCCCGTCCGGTAGTCAGGTGCAGGTCTCGTCCGACGTCCTCGCTGTCCGCGGAGCTGGCAAAGACTCGCACCGGAACTTCACGCTTCGCGGCGACAAGGTCTATGACCTCGACAGCGACACCGTTACGATCTCGGCGGCGATCACCATCGATGTCGTCAAGCTCATCAGCTTCGAGGACCTTCCGCCCGCCGAGAAGGAATACATCGCCAACGAAGCCTCGACAATCTTCCAGCGTCGCTGGCGTGGCGATCCAGGCCAGGACGTCTTCCAGCGTGATGAGACCGGCAAGACGGCACCGTTCGCCAAGTCGCCCGGACCGCGGCCTGGTGATGGCCCGATGAATCCGATTCCCGCGTCAGCTCTCGCACCCGCAATCTCTGTGAACCAGCAGCAATGAACGAACGCGAAGTCCGGGTCGAAGTCCCGCTCCTCTTTGGGGGCGTTTCCCAGCAGCCCGCCTCCGTTCGTTTTCAGAATCAGGTTCAGGACGCCAGCAACATCGACTTCGCCATCGACCGCGGCCCGGTCAAGCGGCCACCGACGAAGTACATCGCCACCCTGACCGGCTTCACCGCAGGCCGCGACATTCGCGTTCACGCCGTCGAGCGAGATGAAGACGAGCGGTACCTCATGTTCTACGGCGACGGCGCCATCCGAGTGGTCACCGAGCTGGGAATCTTCCCGCCACAAGTCCTTGAGGCCACCGTCACCACCAGCGCGGATGCACTCTCATACCTCGCCGCGAACAGCGCGGACGGCGAAGACATCCGCATGGTCACCGTCGCCGACTACACCATCGTCCTCAACACGACGGTCTCGGTAGGCCTTGTGACCTCAGATTCGTACACGGTCACCGCCAACTGGGACACCTACGAGATCATGACCTCGCAGGTGCCGGCGGAAGGAAGCTACCACCGCACGCTCAACGACAGCACTGGTGACCGCAAGGGCTACTACGTCTACTCCGCTGGAACCCAGACGTTCGGCGTCCGCCGGATGCGGACCAACACCACCAGCGCATGGAAGTCTTCGACTGGTAGCTGGGACGAATCTGCCAACAACCCGATGGGTTTCCGTGTGGGATTCCAGCGGCTGGAGATGAGTCTCACAAACTGCACGACTGTCCTGTCGTCAGGCAGCACCTACACCCTGACCAAGACAGGTGCATTCACGAGCTACACCCGCGTCGCTGGCGACATGATCTACATCACCGGCGGAACTGGTGTGACCGCAGGCTGGGCGACGATCGATTCGCGTGACAGCAACGATCAGCTCACGGTCACCGCCACCGGAACGTGCGTGCTCGCCGCCGCGGCGAACATCAGCACCGACGGAATCGGAGCGGAGTATCAGGTTTCCGCCGACTTCGACAAGAGCATCGGCAACGCCGTCGCCGACATGAACGAAGTCGCGGCACGGCTTCAGGCTGCCTTGCAGGCCGTTGGCTGCGCTGATGGCCTCATCGCTTGGAACAACGTCGGCACCGACGGCTACTTCACGATCACGAGCCCGTACAAGGGCACTGACAGCGTCGTCAAATCGGTCTCAGCTCCTGACTCGGACCTGTTTGACCTCACCGCAAGCACCTCTCCCAATCGCCCGTTCAACTTCGCCGACTCAACTTCGACGGCAGGAACCGGCGGCAACCCCACCACCACCAAGAGCGTCGGCTCGCGATGGACCAGGACCGCAGCTCCTGATCAACCGCAGGCTCGCCCCGACCCGACGAAGATGCCCGTCAAGCTCGTCAGAACGAGCCCATGCGTCTACCCGGCTCGGAGCCTCACCGGAGCGTCCGCCGCGGCAGACTCGATCTACACCAGCGGCGTGGCCCATGGTCTTGTCGTCGGCCAGAAGGTGACCGTGACCGGTGCGACTGGCGGCAGCCCCGGAACGATCAACGCAGAACGAACCGTGACAGAGGTCGTGTCCTCAACACAATTCAAGACTGGACTGGACCTCTCGGGCGGCGCAGCGACGGGCGGGACTTTCACCGCCCGTGCTCTGTTCTCGTGCGACACCATCGACTGGAACACCCGACTCAGCGGCGACGAGATCTCAAACCCGGCGCCGCAGATGTTCATCAACGCCCAGAAGATCCGCGACGTCCTCTTTGGACAAGACCGTCTATGCCTTGCAAGTGGTCAGTACCTCGTCAACTCGCAGTCCGGCGACCTGTTCAACTTCTTCAACGAAGTCGCCACCAACGTCACCGATAGCGATCCCGTCGTTGTTGTCCTGACCGCCAACAAGGTCACCACCGCAGACTTCGTGATCCCGTATCGCACAAGCCTCCTGGTCTTCACCTTCTCGGGCCAGCACTTCGATGTCTCGTGGGACGGAGCATTCACTCCGACCACGGTTCGGAGCACGCAGGCCAACGACCAGCAGTGCTTGTCCACTCGCCCAATCGCCATCGACGGCCGGATTTACTACCTCTCCGAGCGCGGCAGCTATGCCCAGGTGAACGAGTACTACTACGACGACAACGTCGTTCAGAACGTCGCCGCCAACGTCAGCATCCAGTGCCCCACCTTCGTTCCCGTCGGCATCCGCGAGATGTGCACGGTGCGATCCGAAGGCCTGCTGCTCCTGTTGCCCAACGATGAGAACTCGCTCTATGTCTACCGCTGGTACTGGACCGGAAACCAGAAGGACCAGTCGGCTTGGACCCGCTATGACTTCGATGCTTCGTACCGCATCACCGGCTTCGCGGCGATCCGAAACGCGGTCTACATGCTGGTCGAATCAGCAAGTCAGTACATCCTCGAAGGGATCTTCTACGAGGTCACCGGAGACACGTTCTAATGCCCACTTCCCAGTTCATCGTCCACCTCGACCGCAAGGTCGAGTTCTTGGCGGGAACCGGAACGTTCTCGGCAGGCTCCACGACCTGGACGCTCCCGTTCACCGACAGCACCATCAACGCTGTCATCCCGTCAAGCGGAGCCAATGACGGTGTGCTCCTGACTCCGACGCGCCCGACATCGAGCACGGTCCGAGTCACCGGCGACTACTCGGCGATCGCCGTCACCATCGGTCGGACGTTCACAGCACAGATTGAGATGTCGAGGCCGTTCGTTCGCGACAAACAGGGCCGCGTGAATCTTCGTGCGGCGCTGCTGGTTCGTGGCCTCACGATCCATCACCGCCGGACCGGAACCTACACCGTCCGCCAGAGCAGGCCGCCGGAGTCGGATGTGTCGGAGCAGTTCACGCCGCGGAGTGGACTCATCGACAATCTCGGCGTGTTCCAGTGCTTTCTGTCGGGGAATCCCGAGTACGTCAAGTGGTACATTGAGGACTCGTCAGCTCGTCCCATGATGATTCCTTCGATCGAGTGGATCGGAGACTACGGGGAGGTCTTGAGATAATGGCATACACCACCGCTGCGCTGGGCCTCGTCGCGACGGCCGCGGCTGCGAAGATGCAGAATGATGCGGTCCGGCGATCGATGCGATCAGCTCAACAGGCCGCGAAGGTGCAGGCCGTTCAGGTCAACAAGCAGGCCAAGCTCGAATCGCTCAAGGCAACGAACGAGACCGAGAATGTCCGTGGTCGCATCCGCGTCGCCGCGGCAGCGGCAGGCATCCCGATCGAGGGATCGTCCTACGAGACGATCATGAATCAGAACGACTTCAACGACGCGTTCAATCAGTCGGTCATCGAAGAGAACCGCAAGGCCAACATTGCCCGCGTCGTCTCCGGCGGTCAGGCCAACATGGCCGAGCTGTCGTCGCGATTCCAGAACGTGTTGATCGCCGGGTTTCAGGGCGGTCTGTCCGGTCTTTCGGCTGGGCTTGCGATTGAAGGGGCAATGAAGCCGAAGTCAGATGCTCCCATCATGCAGATCGGTGGTGCTGGTGACACCGGAAGGCCTTCCTACGGCGGGAGTACGTTCACATGAGTCAGATGCCTGGCGGAGTGTCACCGATCACCGGCACGCGGCGGCAATCAGGCGGTTCGGTCGCACCGGTCGAGATCAATCAGAGCCTCGACGCTCCCGGCTTGGCTGTCATGCCCCCGGTCTCGCGAGGCGCTCAGCTCGCCATGGAGCTTGAGCGTTCGCTCGGTCTCGTCGGGCAGGTCGCTGGCCAGGTGGACTCGATCAATCGCCGGAACATCGCCGAAGCCCGCTACCAGCAGAATCAGCAGGAGCAGGCGATCCGAGACGCCAAGCAGCTCCAAGAGCACGAGGACACCATCCTCCGCGGGCATGGCTCGAAGGCCGCGGCTCAGAAGCTCCCGCTCTTCATCGACGCCATCGACAAGGGCCAAGAAGGCTTCCAGATCGCCGACAATCCGGAGACGGGTGCCGACGCGATCATCGCCAACGCCACGGCCAACATGAGCCCGATGGAGGCTCAGGGATTCCGCGACTCGATCCGCGACAACCTGATTCAGGCGGGCGTCAACCGTCGCAACAAGCTCCACGCCGAGGTCCAGAACGCCAACGCCGACGATCTCTTCTCGTTCGTAGTGGCAGGCAATCCGCCCGAGCAGGCTGTAACAACCGGCAAGGCTCTGGGACTCAAGCAGGACGAGATCGACAACATCCTCATCCGCGCCGGCAATGTCGCCGCGACTGCCAACAACAAGACCCTGCTTGAATCGGTACGGGCTCAGCTCTCCGACCGCAACAAGTACGCCGCCGAGATTCAGGTTCAGGATGCTCACCTGGTCGACGCCCAGAACCGCGAGGACACGGCGGCGGTTCGCCAGTTCAGCGAGAACCTCTCGACGCTTGAGCTGAATGGCGCTTCGTTCTGGAAGCGGCGGATGTACATCGACCAGAACAAGGGCATCGTTCCCGATTATGTCCGGAACAACGCGGTCAAGGCTCTTGAACAGGATCAGGTCAACGCCGCTCGGCAGGCGAATCAGGCTGCCAACGAATCGTGGTTGCTCAACACCACCGCTCAGGTCAACGCGAGCGATGTCGCATCCTTCAAGGCTGGCATGGCCCCCAGCATTCAGGACATCAAGATCGCAGGCCCTGACAAGGAACACGAGTTCACTCGCGAGAAGCGGATCAAGTCCGCGATGAGCTACGCCTTCGCCGAGATCGACAAGGCATACCCGAACGATCCTCGCTCAGCTCTCGCTGAGAAGATCGACTTGTCAGCTCGCAACGGCGTTCCCATCCCCGAGGCCATTGACACGCTCAACGCTGGTGGAATGGCGATGACGACGGCATCGACCAAGGACGCCGCGGCACAGCTCCCGCCCGCATCGGTCGCAGGCTTTGGCCTGTTCAAGACCATGCGAGATCTCAGCCCTGGTTACGTCGATCGACTCCCCATCGCCGACAAGACCCGCGAGTTCTACACGCTGGCGACGACGCTGCAAGAGACTCGCCTCGCGGGAGACGATTCCGATGCACTTCGCCAGGCTGCGACCATTCAGGCAAACCCTCGCCCGATCAAGGGTCCTGACCTTGAGACCTTCAGTGCAAAGGTCAGCAGCTCACTCAACACCGGCTGGTTCACGCCCGACATCGAGAACGCCGCGGCGATCGCCAACAAAGCCAACGAGTACGGCCGCCTCTTCATCATGGCAGGAAAGAGCCCCGATGAGGCAGCGACGCTCGCGATTGAGCGGGTGAAGCAGAACGGCGTGGTTGCGAACAACACCTACATCACGCTCACCGATGCACGCCTCACCAACGATGCCCGCGAGTTCTACCCGCAGGTCTCCGAGCAGTTCGCCAACCTCTACGCCAACTCGGTCAGGCCTGACGGCGTCGATGCGAACGTCGTCGATCCGGCAAACTTCGTGCTTGAGCCTCGCGGATCGGTCTACATCCTGATCGACAAGATAACCGGACTCCCGGCATCGTCGTCGTCGCGATTCACCGCAGATGAGATCAACGCACGCGCCGCGGCACACAGCAACAAGGTCAAGGACGAGATCCTCAACCGGGCCCAGAACCCTGTGAACTACAACCGAGAAAGGGTGACTCCGAAATCATGAGCCAGCTCACTTCCCTTCTGTCGCAGCGTGGCCCGAGCGACCTCGAATCAGCTCAGGCTCTCGCGATCGAACAGCAGCGGACCAGTGACCAGCTCGCAGCCGAAGACAGGGCATTCGGTTCATTCGATCAGAACCTTCGCGCTGCAGTCGATTCGACCGTTCCCGGCTACTTCGCCCGTCAGTATGTGGGTGCATCCTTCGAGCGAGATCCATTGTTCAAGATGGACCGCAAGACCTTCGATGAGCTGACAACGGACCTCCCGCAGGAATACTGGCCGAAGATCGCCCAGGCGGAGAGTCGGGCCGAGGCCGATTACCTCGCCCTGACCTATCAGGGCCAGATGGAATCGCGTCAGCGCCTCGCAAACGCCGGATGGTCAGGAGCAGCTCTCTCGATCGGAGCCTCAGTCGTTGACCCGGCGTATCTCGCCGCAGGATTCCTCACCGGCAGGCTCATGACGGCAGGCCGCGTCGCGACGATCGCAGGCCTTGCCCGGAACGGCCTCGTCGCATCGGTTCCGTTCGCAGCGATCGCCGAGTACAAGGCGTCGCAGGATCCGGCCGTGACGCAGCTCGATGTGCTCAAGGAAGCGGCAGGCGGATTCGCGTTCCAAGCCGGACTCTCTCGGTTCGCAAACGCTTCGACGCTCGGCCGTGCCGCGGCGGGCGGTCTGGGCATGGCACTCCCCACCATGGCCATCGACTACGCCACCGGCGAATCGACGGCCGATGTGCTCAAGATCGGTGCCAGCCAGCTCCTGTTCGGCGGCATCTTCGGTGCGATGTCGCCCCGCGATGTCGCCCCGCGTGCACAGGCACTCGCTGCCGACCTGCATCAGGCCGGAACCAACATGGCCAAGGATGCGGCCAAGATCCAACTCGCACTCCCGCCCGGTGCCATCAGGACCGGCGGAGCGACCGGTTCACCAACAGGTGAACTGCCCCCGATGATCACCATCAGCGGGTACCAGTTCTTCACCGCCCAGATGACCGACGCCGAGCGAGCCGGCTACGCCGTGATGACCGGATACGGCCGCCTCAACGCCGCACTCGAGGCCGACCTCAACGCCAACCACGGCGGCGTCGAAGCTGTCGGCAAGCAGATGCGTGACCTGTTCCAGGCGAAGATCGATCTTGGCGAGAACCCAGCTCAGGCCTTGAAGTCGGTCTCGGCAATCTTTCAGACTTGGGAAACATTCAGGGCACCGAGCCCGATGGAAGAGCCAGCGCCGATCCCGGCGGCAGATCCAGCCCCGGAGCGGATCGGAACGACGCTCGTCCACAAGAGCTACACCGACCGCGTCGCCGCGATCATGGACAACCTGCTCGACGAAGGCGGCGACCAGCTCGCTCGCCTCATGCAGTTCGAGTCGGTCCCTCAGATCGACGAAGCGCCCATCACCCCTCGCGGCACGGTCCCCGATGGTGCACGCCTCTCACCGGCGGCAGAGGCCAGCATCGCCGCAGAGGCCCCGTTCACAGTCCCGACTCAGCAGGGCGACATCCAGATCGATGCCGAGACGCTTGCCCGGTTCACGGACTCAGCTCCGCTGGGCGAAGGCCTCAACATCCCCGACATCCGCAACGTCGAGCGGGACGCATGGCCCTACACAGTCTCGAAGAAGTACCCGGCGGGCACGCCCTACGAGAAGATGACCAGCGAGGACCTCATTGCCATCGCAAAGGCGACCGGAGCCAACGAGAAGCAGAGCCGAAGCGGAATCATCCGGGCACTCACCGCGGCGGACGCCAAGCCTTCATCGGCCAAACGGCTCGAAGCATGGGCCAACACGCTCGAATCCAACGCCCGGGCACGCATGAAGGCCAATCGCGGCATCCCCCGCGGCCGCGGCGTCGGCGCTGTCGATGTCGGTGCCATCGCTGACACCGCCGTCATCATCGCCGCCAAGGTCATCAAGCTCGGTGCCAAGGCAGCCCAGAAGCTCGACTCCGTTGTCCGCAGCATCATCGCTCAGGATCACCCCGAGCTGGCAGGCAAGGAAGACGAGATCATCAACCGCGTTCGCCCCATGCTGGCGATGGGTGTTGATCAGAACACCGGCGAGTTCAGCGTCGATGCCTTCCAAGCGAGCCTGAAGGCCGTCCCAGCGGCTCAGCAGCAGACCCCCTCCGTCGATACCGCCGCGACTCCCAAAGAGCAGCGAGGCCACACGGGCTTCTTCCCTGACACCAATGACAAGGGCCAGTCATGGATCGCCCGCAACTGGGTGCCCAAGAGCGTTCAGCGGATCCTCTTCCCATTCGCTCAGTACCTGGGCGGGTCCTCAGACCCGGAAATCCGCGTGCTCGCCCGCATGGGCATGACCGACCCCATCCCCACCACGAAGAACGGGGTCGCCCAGCCCGTCCGCGAAGGTGCGGTCCAGTGGATTCATGGTCGGCACAGCTCGATCATGAGCGAGTTCAACATCGCTTCCGACGCGGCCTACGCAGCTCACATCGCCGAGGCCAACGCCGCCGGCGCGAAGCCGATGAACCGGAACGAGTTCCACATCGCAGCGGGCCGCGCTGTTCGCCGCCCCGATGCACCCGGAATCACGCCCTCAGTTCGTCAAGCAGCCGCGGCATGGACCTCGACCGTCAACAACGCCCTTCAGATCATGGTCGATCACGGCGTTCCCGGCGCGGCATCGGTCAAGGCCGACCCGACTTACATCACACGCATGGCCGATGAGAACCTCGTGGCCAGGGCGATCGCCAAGCATGGACGCGAGGCGATCGAAGAACTGGTCTACAACGCCATCATCGACACAGGCGGCTCAGAGCGGGTCCGCCGCTCGATCGCCAAGGCGTGGCTCGCAAACGCCAGCGGATACGGCAACGGTGACGGCTTCCTGTCGATGAATCCGGAGACTCTGTTCGCACGCGTAAAGGCGGTCAACCCAGATCTCAGCGTCGCCGAGGTGCAAGAGATCTCCAAGGTACTGCTCCCCGGCCAGGACAACAAGGCGGGCACCTCGAACCTCAAGAACCGCATCCTCATGGACGAGCTGCGGCAGCACACCGCACCGGACGGCACCAAGCTCAGCGTCGAGGACCTGCTCGTCAACGACATTTCGCACCTGGCCGACCGATACAGCCGTTCGAGTCTCGGCGCCGCGGCAGAAACCGCGATCATCAACGACTTCAGCGAGTCGATCGGTCGCAAGTTCAGCTCCACCGACGAGATCAAGCGTCACTTCGAAGTGAAGTGGGCGAATCAGGGCTACGACGGCACCATCAGCACGGCCGAGAAGGATCTTGAGTACCTCGACGCCATGTTCAAGATGATCCGCGGCCGTCAGGTCCATGCCTTCGACACCGGGCACGCGTCTTTCGCCCGTGCGATCGGCAACATGAACTTCTTCCAGCAGATGACCAACATGGCTTCTGGTGTGACGAACTACATGGAGGTCTCAAGCATCCTCGCGAACCACGGAACGCAGGCATTCTTCGAAGCCTACCCCGAGGCACAGCGGATCTTCCTCGATCTGGCATCGGGCAAGGGTCTCAACTCGCAGTCCGCCCGCGAAATGATCGCTCTTGGCCTTGGAACAGGCCGAATCTCACGCCCTCGCAGCAACTACAACTCCGAGGAAGGCGTTTCCATGAGCGGAGTCGAGCACGCAACGGCGAAGGCTGCCCGAATCGCCTCCGATGTGAGCCTCCAATCGTTCGGCCAGGACAGTTTGGAGCTCGCCGCGGGCCTCGTGATGCAGCAGAGGCTCATCAACGAGGCACTCACAAGCGGAATCTCGCTCAACGAGCTGCGGATGCGGTCCGTCGGATGGACCGCTGACGATGTCGCGGCCATCGAAGCTCAGATCAAGAAGCATCACACCACCGACGAGAGCGGAATCAGGCATTCCAACCTCGACAAGTGGGACGACATTCAGGCAGCAGCACGCTTCGCAGAGGGAATCCGCCTTGCTTCAAACCGCATGATCCAGCGAGGCGACCGGACGCAGATCCCGCTGTGGATGAGTCACCCGCTGGGCAATCTGCTCATGCAGCTCAAGACCTTCAACGTCCAGGCCACCGTCGGCAAGCTCGCCTTCAACGCCCGCATGCGAGACAAGACCGCCGCGGTCGACATGGTCACATCGAGCATCGCCGCCGGACTCGGCTACATCGGTGCGACCTACATCCGGTCCATCGGCCGACCAAATCAGGACGAGTACCTTCGCAAGAACCTCGACCCCAAGCGGGTCCTCGCAGCCTCATTCAGCCGCGCCGGCTACTCGGGCGTACTCCCCAGCGTCATCGACACCGGCATGGATCTGGTAGGCCAGCCCGAGATCTTCTCGTCCGCCAGAAACACCGAGCTGCAGAACAACCTGATCACCGGAAGCCCCACCTTCCAGTGGGCAACCTCAGCCGCCAAGATCCCCCAGGGCCTCATCCACTGGGCTCAGCAGGGCCAGCTCAATCAGCAGGACGTCAAAGCCATCCGCGACGGCCTGTGGATCCCCAACGCCATCGGCGTCCGCGGCCTCATCGAGCAGTGGAGCCAGCACCTTCCCAAGCGAGCACCGCAGCCCCAGCCCTTCGAATGACCCTACCGCATTTTTGCAGTAGCGTTTTGGTAGGGTGTTTCGACCCTACCGCAGAAATGCGGTAGGGTGTAAAAAACGACATTCAGGACTCACACCATGGCAAACAACCCCATCCATCAGGCCCTATCCGACGCAGTCGACGAAGGCCTCCTTGAGGTCATCAAGGGCCGACTGGTCAGGGACGCAGACGGCAACGTCATGATGGATCCCGACGGGAAGCCACTCCGCGAACGCCCCAGCGCAGCAGACTTCAACGCCGCCATCAACCGCCTCAAGTCGCTCGGCATCACCAAGCAGGTCACCGCAGGTTCGCCCGTCGCTCAGATCATGGAGCAGATGCGAGCTGCCAACGTTCGCTTCCCCGGCAAGCTCGCTCCCGTCGACACCGACGGCGACGACGACGCCACGCAGGAGGACGCGGCTTGAACGAAGCCGAGTTCGCAGCGTGCGCCCGCTCGCCCGCGGCACCAAAGGCCACAGAGTTCCTTGAGAAGATCCTCAACGACTACGAAGCCTTCGTCCACGCCATCTGGATCAACCGCAAGCTCGACCGCGTCAGCGTCCTCGACGATGTCGCACGCGACATGTGCCGCTGGGCAGCCAACGGACCCCGCCGCCGCGGCGTCCTCGCATTCCGCGGCGAAGGCAAGACCCACAAGGTCTCCGCCTGCCTCACCTGCTACCGCCTCCGCCGCGACGCACAGCGCAAGATCTTCATCATCGGCAAGTCCAAGGGCGAGGCCAAGAAGACCCTCGCCCTGGTCAAAGGCTGGCTCTCCAAGATCTGGTTCCTCGAAGACCTCAAGCCACACCAGAACGAGAAGTGGCGCCGCGACAACACCGAGCAGCTCGATGTCGGGCCCGCCACCGAGCACCGCCAGCCCAGCGTCACCGCCATCGGCATCGACGGCAACATCGAAGGCAACCGCGCCCACACGATCATCCCCGACGACATCGAGACCAAGAAGAACAGCAAGACTCAGGAAGCACGAGCCGAGCTGCTCCGCCTCTCCAACGAGTTCACCAACGTTCTCTACCCCGAGACCAACACCATCGACCCGGTCGAGATCGTCTGTGCCGGCACGCCCAAGAACGAGGAAACCCTCTACGTCAAGATGATCGATCAGGGGTACGCATTCCGCTCCTACCCCATCGTCTACCCCTCGCCCGCAGAGCGTGTCATCAACCTCGCGCCCTTCCTGCAGGACCGACTCAACCGCGGACTCGCTCAGCCAGGACAGCCCACCTGCCCCAAGCGATTCGGCGAGCTCGAGATCAGCGTCCGCCGCTCCAGCGGATTCATCGAATGGTGTATGGAGTACATGCTCATCGCCGACCTGGCCAAGAGCAATCGCTACCCGCTCCGCCTCAAGGACCTGATCGTCATGCCGGTCCATCGCGACCACGCCCCACTCTCCGTTCAGTGGGGAACCAAGGACCACAACGGCGACACCGCCCTCCCCATCCGCTCCCTGGGATTCGGCGAGGACCGCTGCTACGGCCCGATGTGGTTCGACTCCATCCGCGCCCCATACGACGGCATCACCTACGCCGCCCTCGACCCAGCAGGCAAAGGACTCGACAAGTCAGGCCTCGCCATCGGCGCCACACTCGCTTCCATGATCTGGGTCAAGGGCGTCTTCGGCCTCGACGGCGGCGCCGACACCTCCGCCCTCGACCGCATCGCCACAATCCTCCGCGAGCATGATGCCCGAGACCTCTGGGTCGAGATCAACATCGACGCCTTCGGCCTCTACGAGCAGTTCCTCTACGCCGCCATCCGCCGCCACGCACTCGAGCCACGCGCCGACTCCCGATTCCCCAAGGGCTGGACCTGCTCACTCACCACCGGCAGATCCCAAGGCCAGAAGGAAGTCCGCATCATCAGCGTCCTCGAGCCCATCATCTCCGGACACCGCATGGTCATCGCACCCGACGCCATCGAACTCTCCGGCGACGACGAGACCGCCAACGAGCTGCAATACCAGCTCACCCGCATCAACCGCAACCGCAACGCCCTCACCGAAGACGGCAAGCTCGACGCCCTCTCCATGCTCTGCAAGCGCCTGCAATCCGGTGTCACCACCGAGCCAGCCCACGCCGCCGAAGCACGCAGGGCACGCCAGCTCCAAGAAGCCATCGCCGAACAACGCCGCCTGTCAGGGTTCGAACCCGACGACGATCGTGCATTCACCCACCGGTGAATGGGAGAATAATCGGCGATTCTCCCATTCGCGTCGGTTCTCTCTGTGACGCAGGCACTTACAACGAGAAACGCCCAAAATGACCCCGTTTCAGTCGCGCCGACACTGGCACCGAAAGAGACCAAGACACCCAATGCCAGTAACACCGCCACGGTACTGGCATCCGCAGCCACGGCACCGGTGAATGCCAGTACCACACCGATGACATTGGGCACATATTGGCGAGGGGGTCAAAAGATTTGAGGGACGCATTGGTGAGGGGGTCAAAAGATTCGATGTCCCCACTGGCGAGGGGGTCGTTGACCTGTTCGACCGTGGCGATTGCCCCCCTCTCCCCCCCCTCTCGAATCGTGGCCGGCACCCGCATCGCCTGGACATCACGCCGCGGCATCGCCCAAGCCTTGCAAGCTAGACGCAACGCCATGCAACGTAACGACTTACGTTGATTCTGTGACAGGATTGGGACAGTTGCCTGTGAATCGCCCTGAAACCGGGTGGAGAGTGACCCGAAACCGGCGACACGAGACCACCAGGGCGACTCGTGAGCGATGAAACACGCACTCACGAGCGAGCCGACGTCGAAGGGTGTGGCTCGTCACCAGCCTTTTTCGATAGGTGTCTGATCGGTGTCTCAGTGTGGGGTGAGCTGCATCGAATCCGGTGTGAAGCCGGATGGAAGCGAGCTTGAAACCTGAATGAGAGACGAGCGACGCGTCGAAGGGAATGCCCTTCGGGGCAAGCGAACGGCGCACTGTGTGCGTCTATCGCTTGTCGGCTTCTGACGACGATACCGACCATTCCGAAAAAGTCATATAGATGACCATCTATATGCTGCAACCACTATACAACCGTGTGACACTTGCACGTAATAGGGATTCGTGCGCAAGATTTTTTGAGAAAGTGGAAGGAAAGCGATCCGAAAGCCTTGCAATGACGATCTACAAGTGGTAGACTGATGGTAGATCGGCCAGTGTGACCGATCGGACCCGGCAAGGTCTCAGGAAAGGATCGACGATGAGCATTGATACAACCGTTTCCCGTTGGCTCGACACCCGCCCCGACTTCAACGCGGCGATCTGGGCCGTAGTCACAGAATGCCGCAAGCTTGGGCATGGAACGTACAGCCGCACGATTTGCGGATGCCGCGTCAGCATCGAAATCTCGCCCATCGTGTGCCCTGTCGTTTCCGCTCTCTGATCTACCTGTCCCCAACCCGGAAACGGATTGGGGACGGATTCGGGTCGATGTCCGACCCGCACACCCGGCAAGGTGTGAACAGAAAGGTGTTTCCCATGATGCTGTCTGATCTTCTCTCTCGTGAGTTTCGCCCTGTCTCTGGCATGCGGGCCGCGCCCGACTTGTCCAACGCGTATCGCCGTTGGGAACGCCCCGGCGCCTCAGCTCTCGACTTCAGTGTCGAGACCACCCCACTTCAGACGACCGATGGCACCCCGATCTCTGACCACTTCGCGATTCGCCGCACTGGCACCGACATCGTGTATGGGGTGGTCGGCTCCCGATTCACCAACATCCAGCCCGCGGAAGTGGTCGCCGTGGCGGAGGAGTTTGCGAAGGTGAGCGGTGGCACCCTTGAATCCTCATACGCCCTCAAGCATGGGGAGCGATTCGGGTGCACTGTGGCGCTTCCTGGGCATCTGGAAGTGGGGACATCGAATGACAAGCAGGTCCGGTGCGTGTCTTTCGACTCTGGCAACGATGGCGGAACGGTCTTCACGGCTTCGGCGACTTGCCTTCGACTGGTGTGCATGAATCAGTGGTACTCCCTGATGACCGCCGGGAAGGCTCGCGGCAATCTCCGCCGCGGCAACCTTGCCCGGGTGGTCATCCGTCACACCCAGAGTGGTACCGATCGGGTGCGCCGGATCCGTCAGATTGTCGAGACCATGCTCGCGGCATTCGCCGAGACCGAAACCATCATGCAGGCTCTTCAGGCCTACAAGATTGACCCCAAGGCGGGCCAGCTCCGGGACTACTACACCCAGATCCTCCCGGATCCGATCGCACCCGCGGCAACCGGCAACTATCGCGAGGATCGCGAAAATGCCGCGGCATATGAGAAGGAAGCCGCGGAAGTGAAGAGCATTCGCCGGTGTTGGTTCAACACCTTCGAGGAGGAGCGGGCCGCGCTGGCATCCGATCCGAATCTCTGGCTCGCTTACAACAGCGCCACGAAGTGGATGCAGCACACCATGGGCATCCGCGGGGTCTCGAAGGATCCGGAGCGCCGGGCATTCGCCAATCTCCCCGGCGGCAAGGCCCACACCATGACCGAAACGGCTCGCGATGTCGCCCTGGCCATGATCGGATGATCGGACGATCTCACCCTCGCCCACCCGGGACACCGGGCGGGCGGGTTTCCGCCCTCTACCGTTGGGGGCGCAACAAAGTGGGGCGACGCCCGGCAAGGCTCGCCCCGTGGACCAGTCGAGAAAGGCCGACCGATCATGGCAAGCGTAGACCTGCACGAAACGTACCGCCCTACCACCCTCGCCCAAGTGCTCGGGCAACCCAAGGTAGTGACCGCCCTTGAGCAGCGACTCGCCCGCAAGGGAACGCTCGCCGGCCGCGCCTACTGGATCTCCGGCGCGAGTGGCACCGGGAAGACCACCCTCGCCCGGATCATCGCCGAATCCGTCGCCGATGGATTCTGCATTCAGGAGTTTCGGACCGGGCGGGAAGTCACCGCGGATGTCGCCCGGTCGATCGGCGAGACCATGAGCTTCTATGGCGCCGGGAAGGGCGGGCGGGCCATCATCATCAACGAAGCGCACCATCTGAACGGACCGAGCATTGACATCCTGCTCGGGCTTCTGGAACCTGTCCCCGCGCATTGTGTTGTGATTTTCACGACGACCAGGGCGGGACAGGAAGCACTCTTCGGCGAGTCGGTTGAGGAAGGGCCGATTCTGTCCAGGTGCACCGAGCTTGCCCTCACGACTCAGGGGCTCGCCGCGGCATTCGCAGCTCGTGCCATGGAGATCGCCCGGGCGGAGGGTCTCGACGGTGGGCGTGAGCTGAAAGACTTCGTGCGGCTCGCCCAGGCGTGCAAGAACAACATGCGGGCGATGCTGCAGCGCATCGACGATGGATGCTTCGCCGATGCCGCCGCGGCCGCGGCATGAGAGAGTGACCGATCACCTTGCCCTGTCCTGACGGACCGGGCAAGGCTTCACCCGGCACAACCGCCGCGAACCGGGCGCGGCATGAATGGTGTGACCATGGAACCAGTCTTTGAATCGAGAGCGGGAACCATCGTCTCCGGGTGGATGTACCGCGGCCGTCCGATGTGGCGAGCCAAAACCGCATCCGGAATCACCGCCGACTTCTCATCGCTTGAAGAGGCCCTGGAAGCTGCGACCGGGTATCTCCGTCCAAGCGTCACGATGCAGTGGCACGGAATCGCTTACGCCAGCGAAAGCCGAGACGGAGAGCAGTTTTTCTGCGCTGGTGTCAGTCCTTCGGGATTGGTAGATACTCCTGTCATCTTCTCCAGCATCCGCGGCATTCTCGATCGGCACGCGATCGATGAGTTTCAGTGGAGCTGGAAGGGCGGACCGCTCAACACATGGCCGACCGAGGCCCTGTAAAGAATCGACGCCACCGCCCGGGAGACCGGGCCGTGTGCGTTTTCCCGCGGCGATTGGGCCGCGGCTTTGGAGATCCGACCATGGCGAAGAAGAAGACAGCAACCGCAGCTCGCCCACGCGAAGTCCTCGCGGGACCACCGGGCACCGGCGACAAGCTCAAGCGCCTCGCCGAGCTGCTCACCGCGGACAAGGGCGTCGAAGTCAACATGCGATCAGCTCTCGGGCTCGCCGTCGATGAAGCCCTGGCCAAGTACGAGAAGAGGGCCGACAGATGATCGTCCGACTCTACGAGAACGGAGAATACTGGCAGGCCAAGTGGACCGACGCACTTGGCCGACGTCGCACGCGCGGGCTGGGTCGCCGCGGGGATGTCTCACGGCGCGAGGCGGAGAAGCTCTGTGCCAAGATCAGCGCAAGCGAGGCCGCGAATCCGTCGAAGGACGGCAAGGCGCCGACTCTGAAGGAGTGGACCGACAAGTACATCGAGCTTCGCAAGCCCGAGTTGGCCGACGGCACGCTCGGGCTCCACAAGCTCACCATCAAGTACCTGATCGATCACTTCGGGGAAGACGTCCGGATCAACCGGTTCAACCGGATGAGCGCGTCAGAGTGGTCCGCTGGGCTTGGCCTGGGCGAGCAGTCACGGTGCATGCACGTTCGGAACGCCAAGGTCATCTTCGGGTGGGCGACAGATCGTGACCTGATCCAGTTCAACCCCTTCGACCGTGAGAACGGGACGCCGGCGGCCGTCGACAAGACCTGGACCGAGATCGACGACACAAAACTCGAGATGATCTTCGAGGCTTGCCCGAACGACGGATGGCGCCGGCTCTTCGCGCTGTGCCGCTGGGCCGGTCTTCGCCGCGGCGAGGCGATGCGGCTCACCTGGTCCGACATCGACTTCGACACCTCAGTCCTGACCGTCCGGGCAGAGAAGACGACGACGAAGAGCAAGGCACGCACTGTCCCAATCGTCCCAAAGCTCCTGAAGATGCTGCTCGCTGGGCATTCAGAGGCGCCCGACGACTCGGAAGGACCCACCGACGGAGTCAGGAACGTCAACCTCGCCCACGCCGCGGACGCCATTGTCGAGCGGGCCGGGTTGCCGGAGTACGCGAAGCCCTTCCACACCCTCAGGAAGTGCTGTGAATCAGAGTGGATGGCTCAGTTTCCGGTGCTTGATGTCGCGAGCTGGCTGGGTCACTCACCCACCGTCGCGGCGAAGCACTATGTGAGGACGACGCCGGAGACTCTGGCGAAGGTGACGAAGATCGTCCCAAAATCGTCCCAAACTGGGGTGCCGAAGCAGGCTTCGACGCAGCAAACCCAGTGATTCTCGAATGGAGCGGAGGAGACTCGAACCCCTAACCCCTAGCTTGCAAAGTTGTGGGAGATCAACACCACCAACCGTACAAGACTGCCCAAATCAGCCTAAACCAGCAAGCCCCGAAGCGATTTCGCTCGGGGCTTTTACGTTGGCGATACAACCGGAATACAACCGCTTTCCAATCGAATCGTCCCAAGATTGTCCCAAGGAACCCTACCGCAAAAGTGCGGTAGGGTCACTTCTTGTCGGCCTTGGCCTCGTCAACGATCGACTTCCCGACCTCCGCGGCCTTCATGTACCCCTTCACCGATTTGACCGCAGCTCGACGACCGATGATCAACAGCCATCCAGACGCGAGCACCAAGATACCACCAACAACCAACCCCACGATGAGCCACTGAACCCACTCGCTTGGAGCATGAGTCGGATGTCGCTGCGAAGTTCTCAGTAGAACTGCCACTAGCAAGAGCACCCCAACGGCGATCATACTTGCGCCAGTGATTTTTCGATTTTCAGCGTCCATCACGCCCAACCCTTTCGATGCTGCACCAGGACACCGATCCTGTCCAGCTCATCGACCGAGAGATCGACCTCGCGAGTTTTGAACTTCGGATTGTCTTTGCTCAGCCTGATGCGCCGCTCATTCACCTTCGTCATCCGGGCAACGGATGTCTCGCCGGTCTCGTGGAAGGTGCACGCGACGACCTTCCCATCCACGAGCAGGCCTTCTTCGTTGTCGCGCACCATGCGGAACACGACGACGTCACCCTCGCGTAGCGCCGGCACCATGCTGTCACCGCTCACGATGCAAGCGAAGCACAGCTCCGCATTCAGATCGTGAGCCGGGACGAAATCGCCGTCCTCGTAGTGGGTCACAACCTTCGACCACCCGGCTGGAATACTCCCAACCAGCGGGATGAGCATGCTTCGAATCGCTTTTCTTCCTTCGTCTTCAACCTCGAGTTTTCTCAACTCGATGTGTGCTGAATGCACATCCAAAGTCGTTTTCGACTCAGATTCATTTCGATTGCACGCGGCGAGGAAGTCGTTGATGCCAATACCAAACGCCGCGGCGAACTTTTTCCACTCGACAGGCTTGACCGCAACATCGCCACGCTCACGCTTGGCAATGGCAGAGTGGTCGGACAAGCCGACCGCGGCGGCCAGCTCGGCCTGGGTCATGCCCCGCTCTTCTCTCAGCTCTCGAATTGCCCTACCTGGGTTGCTCATATGGTGGCCTACTTCGGACCAGAATAGCACACTTTGGACAAAATCGCACGAATTTTGCCGGTCAAGTGATCAAATGTGCTTGATTGTGCCGAAATGGTCTGTATACTCTGACCCATAACAGCACATGCAAGCCCAAACCAACACAATCTACACGCGTGACGACATCCAGAGGCTTCTGGGTGTCAACCGAAACACCGCCCTGAAACTGATCGCAAGTGGAGCCTTTCCCAATGCGTTCAAGATCATGAGCAACTGGCGTATCCCTGCTGAAGACGTTGCCGCGTTCAAGCAGAAGAACAAGGTTCGCCCGGTTTCGAAGTCAGCCTGATCTCTCTCCTCAGTCCGCCGTGGACCGCACTCTACGGCGGGCTTTCAACGCTCGAATCGCTCGGGCACTCTCACGCTCCAATCTGGAACTCACTCATGGACACCGAAGACCGCAAGGCCTCGCAGGACGCTATTCGCGCTGGCATGGAAGAGATCGCGGGTGCATACGCACCGGCACAGCACAGCAAGGTCGCCGCGGCCCTGCTCGACGACACGCTCTCTCGCACGACTGTCGGCAACGAGCTGTACAGCCGTCCCGTCACTGCCACCCCTGACATCGCCATCTGGTTCGGTCCTGGCCGCGTTGATTGGCAGATCGTCGGCAAGCGTGGCGTCGCTCCTGATCTCCATGCCGCGCTGCAGGACATCAAGCTCGCGTCCTTCCAGCTCGCACCCCGGGAGGCGAAGTCTTGAAGATCGCCCTTCCCCAGCTTGAAGGCAGCAACGTCCTGACCGGCAGCCGCATCGGTTGCTTCCAGACCTGTCCCCGCAAGGAGTTCTACAGCTACGGCCTCGGCATCCGCCGCGAGGTCTCAGCCCACTACTTCCGCACCGGACAGGCCGTGCACACTGGTCTGGACATGCGGGCCAAGGGCCACAGCCAGGACGAAGCGATCGCCGCGGCGACATCGACCTACGAGCAGCTCCCCACCTGGGCAACGACCGACGAGGCGCGGCACGAGTGGGCCATTGAACGCGAGATCGTCGCTCGCCTGCTGTCCGGTTACTTCTGGTACTGGGAACACGATGGCGTCCGTCCCGATCTCCGCGTCGATGCAGTCATCGAGACCGAAGGCCCGTTCGAGATTGCGATTCGCAACCCGGAGACCGGCCGTGCATCGACCTCGTTCAACTTCGCAGGCAAGCGGGACAAGATCGTCAAGCTGGGCGATGGCCGCATCGCTGTGATGGAGCACAAGACCACCGGCGACGACATCGGAGTCGAGTCGGACTACTGGCGCAGGCTCCGCATCGACTCGCAGATCTCAGGCTACATGCTCGCGGCGAAGGCTCAGGGCCACGACGTTCAGACCGTGCTCTACGACGTCATCCGCAAGCCGACCATCGCACCGAAGCAGATCCCGCTGCTCGATGATCAGGGCTTCAAGATCGTGGTCGATCAGGCCACCGGCGAACGGATGCTCAAGAGCAACATCAAGAAGGACGGCACGCCCGGCGCAGGCCACGGCGAGCCGTACCAGTCG
>JACCDR010817970.1_pt1 | contig 45149 bp, 51 predicted proteins | sample 7446431 | NCBI WGS metagenome assembly JACCDR01 (sample SAMN15323443, study PRJNA562643) | freshwater metagenome | isolation source: river surface water | place: USA:Blue River Watershed | collected 2017-08-17 | reverse complement strand
CTACCATTACTCAATACCAAGTTAATCATGCTGTACGCATGCTAAACGACAGACCAAGAAAAAGGCTGGGTTACAAAACACCAAGGGAGGTATTTAAAGGGTGTTGTGATTCAGGTTAGAATTTAGGTATTTATTTTATTTCGTAAGTAATAGTGATATTTGATGTTATCTTTGACTCACCTTCTGGAAGAGAAACTTTCATTGGAGAGTATGAAGCTTCCATCATTCTGTCACCACCATAATAATTTGGCATATAATTACCAGACTCATTTATGTACATTACTTTACCAAGATTAACACCTAGTTGTTTTGCTATTACTTTTGCTTGTTCTTTTGCTTTTTTGATAGCTTGTTCACGAGCTTCTGCTATGTATTTATCTTCATCATCAACTGAAAACTCTAGACCGCTAATATTTGATATGTTCAAAGCACCTATTTTCCCAACCAAATCCCCTGCTTTTTTAAGGTCTCTAACTTTTACTGAGATATTTTGATTTGTTTCGTATCCTATAAGTTTACTCTCTCCTTGAGGACATGTGTAAGATCCAAAAGGACAAGGTTCTTGCTTCCATTCATACTTAGGGTAAACACTATAATTAGTGGTTTTTATATCTTTTTCATCAATACCTTCTTTTTTCAATATGTCTACCGCTTTTGCTATTTTTTCATTTGTCATTTTCTGAGCATCTTCAACACCTTCTGCCGTCTCTATTACAGAAAAATTAAAAGATGCTATATCAGGTATAGCAAACGCTTCACCATCTCCAGAAACCATGATTGTAGATTGAGGATATATTTCTCTACCTATGTTTGGAAGTTTTCTTAGATCCCCTATCACCTTTACTAAAAGAAATACTGAAAACAGCCCTAATGCAACCATTACGAGACGAGATATTTTTTGAGCATTCACCTCACCAAAAACTTGATTTAACATGATATATAATACTTATAATTTATTAATATCCTGATTATAGCACAAATCTACCAAATTTTCGAATAACGATACAACCGTGAGCAACCCGACTCCACCAGGAACAGGAGTGATTGATTTTACTAAAGGAGCAACTTCGTCAAATAACACGTCACCCACTATTTTATCATCTAACCTGTTTATACCAACATCTATAACGACTTGATTATTATTTACAAAATCTTTGGTAATCAATCCAGGATTTCCTGTCGCACTAATTAAAATATCAGAACTACTACATATATTTGGCAATTCTTCTTTTGGAGTATCTCTATGACAAACTGTCACTTGTGCACCCATCTCCGAAAGCACTGTTGCTATCGGAAAACCTGCAAGCCTTGATCTTCCCAAGACAACGACTTTTTTATCATTCACATCTATAGAATAAAACTCGAGCAAAGACTTTACTCCCCTGGCAGTAGCAGGAGTAATTATTAAAGACTCAGTATTTTCTTTTACAGAAGAAAGACCGTCCGCATCTTTTGCTTTTGGAACCAGATTTATTATTTTGTTTGAATCTATATGATCAGGCAAAGGTAGTTGTATTATAATACCTGAAACATTACTATCGAATGATAGTTTCTCGACTTCTTTTACAAGTTCATCCTCTGTTATGTCTTCATTAAAATTACATATATCCACTTTTACTCCAACTGATTCGCCAAATATTTTTTTATTTTTTAAATATATAGAAGTATCGTCTCTATATCCAACAGATACAATTGCAAGCACTGGAATATAAGGAAGTTTTTTTATCCTTTCCATTAGTTTTAATTTAATACTCTCTTTTACTGGTTTGCCGTATAAAATATTCATAAAAGACAATATAACACAGATTTATATGCTACATATATAATTTTATTTGTTATTATATTTATATTGAAAACACAAAAAACATCATATAAAAATATAGCTTCTTTTTTAATATTCATATTAGTAATGATATTAGCCTATCAGCTGCTCGAGGAACATGTTGAAATAGAAGAAATACGAACATACATCGAAAGTTTTGGAGTAAGGGCACCTTTAGTTTTCATTATTCTTTATACAGTACTTACCATCTTCTTACCTTCAACACCACTTATGGCAATAGCTGGTATACTTTTTGGATTTTCATTCGGTGTTTTATATACAACAATCGGAGGGTTGCTTAGTTCTGTAATATTATTTTATATAAGCAGAATACTTGGTCAAAAATGGGTAGACCAAGTGCTAAAACATAAATATTTAGGCAAACTAAAAAATTACAACAATTCATTAAACAATCGAGCAATAGTCGACCTTATAATACTTCGTATTATGCCGATAATGCCTTTTAATGTTTTAAATATTTTGATGGGAGTATCTAAAATAACAATAAAAGATTATTTAATTGGTACATTAATTGGACTAATACCAAGTAATGTAGTTTCCGTATACGCTGGGGCATTCCTTATAAAACTATTCTAACCTATGACTCTTTGAATATCTTGAGCGATTGATACGAGACTTTCGTCAGATTTTATAACATAACCGACGATACCAAGAGCCATCATGTCGCTGATTTTTTTAGTGCTAGATAGATTAGAAGAAACTATAACAGGAATACCGGAATACTCTTTGATTGATTTTATTTGTTTCAAAAAAGACGGGCCGTCTACTTTTGGCATCATTATATCTAATATAATCAAATCCGGTATTTCTTTTGCAAGAACAGACAACGCACCTTCACCATCTACCGCTGTTAAAATTAAATATTTATCTTTTGGTAAAAAGCCGGCTAATGTTTTTGGGAAAAAACTATCATCATCTACTATTAATATTTTTTTCATGTTAGCAATATTATAACATTATATTAAAGTATTTCGAATCCGTTGTTCTACCACAAAAATATAGTCACAAAATGCTATCTCATTTTGTTCTTGATTTTTGGGTCGCGTGGTCGCTCAAGTTACAGAAATATTCCGAAAAATTGACGATGCTACGATCTACATTCCAAGCTTCAAAGATTGTTACCCTACACCCACCCTCACTATATCTAAAAAATAATTTATTCTGCATTCGTCCTGCATTTACTGGTGGCTCTCGTTGTTTTTACGTTGTACTAACAACGGGACTGAGACTGTATTTAAACTGTCATTACAGTCTCTACCCCACACTCCTGTTCCATATCTTGGAAAATTATTCAGGCTTGCTCACAAAAGTCTTACCCATTTTTTAACCATTTTTAAATGGTGGCTCAACCGTTTTTTCGCCGTTTTTTAACGGTGACGCCTCAGTCACATTAACAGCAGGTTGAATCTTATAATCAAAGTTTACCCCACACTCTCACTCACTATGTTGTACAAAATGACCTTCCCGTTAATTTCCCGTTATTACGGGTAAATTTATTGGGTTACCCCACCCTTGTCTTCACTATTTTATCCTTAACTCTCTGTTTCAATTTCCAACCATTACCATGACTCAAAAGTCCGAGGTACGACTGGACGACTTCCGGCTTTTCTTGAGAATCTTTGATTTTCTTAAACATACGTTTTTTTGTTGTTGTCCGTACCACTCGATGGTGCGGAAAATGGACCCAGCCCAGAAAATCTACGCCTGATGAAGCTGTCTTTATAAACACTTTATCTGGATGAAGAGACAGCTTTAGTTGCTCACTGAGAAAGCTCTGGACCTTTGGCAGAATATCCACCAACACATCTTTCTCATGGTGCATAATAACGAAGTCATCGGCATACCGAATATAATACTTAGCTTTGAGCTTGTGCTTCACAAACTGGTCAAACTCATTCATGTAAACATTTACCAAAAGTTGCGAGGTCAGGTTACCTAAAGGCAAACCCTTACCTGGACCAGTACTTTGAAAACTCTCAACAATGCGTTCAACAAGCCAGATCGTTTCCATATCATTAATATGTCGCCTGAATATTTCAATAAGCTTTTCATGATCAATAGATGCGAAAAACTTTCTGACATCGCATTTCAGAACCCAGCATGCCCTACTATTACTTTGTGATACTTTCATCACGAAATCATTGAACCGATTTAACGCTCGATGTGTTCCTTTGAACTGTCGACAGGAGTAAGAATCATAAATAAACTTTTTATCAAAATAGGGATACAAAATCCTGTAAATAGCATGATGCAATAATCTATCTCGGACCGTAGCCTTGTGAATACTTCTCGGTTTCGGATCACTTATCGAAAAAGCTTCGTATGCACCATGTCTATACGTTTTTGTTCGCAGTTCCTCGTGCAATTTGAAAATGTTTTGAGAGAGATTCAGAGAAAATTCAGCAACGTCCTTTTTAGATTTCTTGCCACATATAAATTCGGTCCACGCATCGCATAGATTTTTGATGGATATGATATTCTTATACTCATGACTCATACTAATAAGGATCATATTACCCCCCCCCCCGAGAATTACCACAGGTAATTCTCAAATCGAAAGAGACATATCGTTTTTGGCTCTCTATCTATCGTGATTTTCCGAAAGTCGAGCGGTATGGAATTGGAAACAGAATTGAACAGGCTTTTCTTGATGTACTTGAATACACATTCTGTCTTTCTTATCTCCCACCTGAACACAAAATACCAATATTAAACAAAGCCATCACAAAACTTGATATTGTGAAGTTCTTTGTGCAACTCGCATGGGAAAGTAAAATTATTCCAACTGATACATACTCGGACTTAATCGGAAAACTTGAGGAAATAGGGCGACAACTTGGTGGTTGGAAGAAGGGTTTGCAAGCAAAAACTCCCCGACCTTAAGCCGAGGAGAAAACCAACAGTTTCGAGAGAACACCTGGTTGCCATCATTCCACCTGTTCGGGTTCTCGACGGAGTTCGCATTGACGTTCCAGCCGTCGTCGTTCCAGTTCACGTTGACCGCGCGAAGCACTACCCTGCGTTACCGTATACAAGATCATCTATATCACCGCCAGCCAAACCATGACCAGCTGAATTTTATCTGGGACCTCAAAGTCCGCTAATCTCATATACCAATTCTTGTTATTTTTTTGAAGAGACTTTCCCCACTCTCACACAAGGCATACCCAGTGTGACTCTCGAGAAAAATATCTTAAGACCATGACGTGAAAGCCGTAACCGTCACGTAACACATGATTTCGGAAATAAGTATAGCAAGAGAAATTTAAATATAAAAAATTGACCCTCAATCCGCCGAAGCAGACCGAGGGTCAAAGGGTCCAAGGGACAAAAGATCAGGCTTGCGCCGGAGCCGAAGGTTCCGAGGATTCGAGAACAGAATTGCGAGAGAACACCTGGCTGCCATCACGCCACCAGCCCGGGTACTCGACGGAGTGCGCATAGACGCTCCAGCCGCCGCCGTGCCAGAACACGCGGACCGCGCGAAGCACACCATTCTGGTCCCGAATGTAGAAGATGTTGGCGTAGCCGTTGTTCAAGAGAACACCGTCTTCACCATTCTTCTGCTTCTCCATCAAGGAGAACATTTCCGTCAAAGTGGTTTCGGATTTCTCCTCGCCACCCAGTTCGGTAATGATGGGACCATCAACTGAAGACTTCCGCAATTTGTGGTAGCGGAGCGTCTGTTCGCTGATAGGGTCTTCGGTCTTGCCGTCGCCCGACAGGAACCAGCTGGTGAAGTTGTCCCAAACTGCCGAGATCTTCACCGGAGCGTTGTGCTCGGTGTTGACCACGAACTTGTCTTTGGCGACGAACTTGCTGGTGGTTGCCGATGTTGTAACCGTTCCAACCAGATCGAGCAAAAGCTCGAGCTTGGCCGGTTCGACAGGGACGACGGACGTTTGAGGAAGGAGGCAATTCGCCAGGTTCTTTTTGAGACCCTTTTGATTGCTGGTCCATCCTTCGGCCGTCGTTTGATCAATCTCCCCCGGGCGAGGAGCTTGGCGCAAAAGCGCCGCTTGGAATTCGATATACCATCCCGGGACTTCATTCAAGGCTGTACTCATGATGAGCTGTTCCTTTCTTACATTGTTTGATTTCGCTGTCGATTTGGCCACATTGGTTTCATCACAGCAGAGAATGGCCTATGTGTATGAGCCACTTTCTGCTGTGATAAAACTCGCAATTCTTATCAAAGAACTATGTAAATATTATACACCCATATTGCACTATTGTCAATACCGATAAAACCCAGACTAGTATGGGTAATTTAGGCTATTACCCCACTGTCTCATTCACTATTTCGGACTACTTCTAAGTGACCGTAATCACCGCAAATTCTTTGCGGACCAGTTCACCTGTTATTTTCCTCTTCTATCAGGTCGACCACCGTAATTTAACCGTATTAACGGTCAGGAGTTAACAGGCATGATCAGGCGTTATCAGGTTGTAAAGTTTTATCGTGAATAACGACCTTAGGTTATTTCACCCTACCCTTGTCTTCACTATTTTCTTCGTCGACTTCATCTTTGTACTTCTCGAGCCATTCTTTCTTCACTGGTCTGTAGACTGTATCCATGAGAGTAAGCAAAGCTACTGCCTGATCCATTGCAGTTGCATCGTCGATATCTTGGCCAGGGTTTTCCTGTCGCCAAATCTCTTTGAATTCTTCTAACGCTTGTTTTGAAATCATATGTTTGCAATTACCCCACGAAGAAGGTAATACAGCAACATCCTTTATTAATTAACATTACCCACTTATGGCAACAAACATTGAATATTTCATGTATGCTCGTAAGTCTTCTGAATCAGAGGACCGACAAGAGCAATCAATCGAGGATCAAATAAATCGCCTCAAAGAGCGAGCTAACTCTCTTGGTATTTCTGTTAAAGAAATCCTCACTGAGGCAAAGTCAGCCAAGCAACCCGGTCGACCAGTCTTTAACGATATACTTAGGCGTATTGAGAAAGGCGAAGCAAAAGGAATTCTCTGCTGGCAAATCAATCGCTTGGCACGTAATCCTATCGATAGTGGAAAACTGAGCTGGATGCTTCAAAAAGGAATTATCGAATCTATTCAAACAATGGAACGAGAATATCTGCCGGATGATAACGTTCTACTTTTCAGTGTTGAGAGTGGTATGGCCAATCAATTCATTATTGAGCTACGCAAAAATACCAAGCGTGGTATGCATGGCAAAGCTGATCGTGGATGGTTCCCTTCGAAGGCACCTGCTGGCTACATCAATGAAAGACTTGAGCACACTATTCAGCCTGATCCTGAGCGTTTCCATCTTGTGCGTAAAATGTGGGACCTCATGCTCACCGGCAGTTATACTCCAAAGAAAATTGCAGAGATAGCGAGTAAGGAGTGGGGCTATCGATCATTGAAGAGTAAGCACAGCGGTGGAGTGGAAATGGTTCCGAGCGTGATATATAAAATGTTCAACAATATTTTCTACACTGGGAACTTTCACTGGGGCAAGAAAGTTTATAGAGGCAATCATAAACCAATGATCACTCTTGAAGAGTTCGATCGGGTCCAGGCTATCTTTGATAGGACCGGTAAACCACGAGGCAAGGCTCATGAGTTTGCATTCACTGGACTAATTCGTTGTGGTCTATGTGGTTCAATGTACACAGCTACCGAACGTGCAAAGATGAATAAGGGTTCCGGCTTGATGAAAAATTATGTTTATTACCACTGTGGTGGAAACAAAAAAGGCGCTAATTGTAAAAAACGAAATCCTATCAACCTCACCGACCTCGAACAACAGATCGAGATGCTTCTTGAGGAGTACACCATACTCCCCGAGTTTCAAACGTGGGCTATCGAGGCTCCAAACCGCAACAATGACAAAGAAATTGAGGACCGGACCAAGATCTACGAGATGCAACACAAGACTGTGGTGGAGTCTCAGACCGAGCTCGATAACCTAACAAAGATGCGTTATCGCGATCTTATCGATGATGATACGTTCGTTAAAGAACGCGACATCCTCAAAGAGAAAATCGCCCGGTTACAAGCGAAACTTCGAGAAACCGAGGGACGTGCTTCAAAGTGGCTGGACCTTACGGAACAAGTATTTAGTTTTGCGTGTTATGCCAGGAAGGAGTTTGTTATGGGCGATCTTCAGCGAAAGCGTGAAATATTCTCGGCACTTGGCCAAAACTTCTACATAAAAAATTGGAAAGTATTTATTACAGCCAACGAATGGTTCCAGCCAATCAAAGAAGCATACTCTGAATTTAGGGCTGAATTTGAGAGGTTAGGACTGAGAGAATACAGTTCTGTTGACGCACGAAATGTCGCTTTTCAACAACTGATTCTCGAATGGGGTGACCAACCGGATTCGAACCGGTGAAGACGGCTCCACAAACCGTCGTGTTACCACTACACCATGGCCACCAATATTATAAAAGCTTATAAAAATGCTTTTAGTAGAAACATTGTGTCATACAAAACAATATTTTTCCAGTTTTAATTTTAATATTGAAAAAAGCCTGTTTTTACTATACACTCATAACATACAAGCCCAGGTGGAGAAATTGGTAGACTTACCACCTTGAGGTGGTGGCGCCGAAAGGCATGCAGGTTCAAATCCTGTCCTGGGCACAAATTAAAAAGATAAAACAGAAAGCGACTCTCAAATCCATTTCTGGACAGAGAAGCGCTTTGTAAGCTAATAGCCAGAGCACCAAGAAGGACGTTTCCTATCCCTCTCTAATACCGTCGGTGGTACCGCACTAATCGACCTCCACCTAGGTGGAGATGATAACTTTGGAAACTAATTTGGTTGCCGACCGAGTCGAAGACTGAACTCTTTGATCAGTGACAACTTCTTATTATGTGGCACTAGACTTTTGCCATCTTTCAGAAGAATCACAGCAAATCCAGAGACACAGCTACCACCACATCTATCGCACACAAGAGTGCGTCGAGACACTTCTGACCAACACCCTTCATGAACTAGTCTTTTCATGATACGAACCTCCACAGACAAAATACACTTTTTATCATTTTTAGTCAAAAAGTGTTTCATAAAACAAGAATCGCACAATGTGCGATTCTTGTTTTATGTTTTGTTCAAATTATTCTGACTTTGCTTCCTCTGTTTTTTCTTCCTTAACTTCTTCTACTGTCTCAGCTTCTAAGATATCATTTTCTGGAAGATCTCTCACATTTCTCATTTGTCTTCTTATGTCTTTAGCAGCCTTCTCTCTTATGTGATAAAGTTTTGCTCTTCTTACTTTTGAGCGTTTTACAACCTCTATTTTATCTATCATAGGAGAATATATTGGGAATATACGCTCCACCCCAACACCACTCGCTACTTTTCTCACTGTAAAAGTACCCCCGGCTTCTTTACCATGCTTTACAGCAAGACAAATACCTTCAAATACCTGCAAACGTGTTTTTGGTTTGCCTGTCTTTTTATCTTTTTCGATAATCTTCAAAGTTACGCGTATAGTGTCCCCTGATCTAAGATCGAGTTTTTTTCTTTCTTCAATTGATACCGGTGAAATTTTTATATTATTCATATGATTTAACTAAATCGTACTGATCCATTCAAAATTTTAATTTTTTTGTTTACCTACTTTTCTACGAGAAACAATAAATTTATTTGAATATTTCTTAGATCTTCTTGATTTTTGACCTTTACCTGTTGGTTTACCCCATAGAGAAATAGCTCTCTTTCTACCTCTTCCTTGTCTTCCTTCACCTCCTCCGTGTGGGTGATCTACTGGGTTCTGAGCAGTACCACGAACAGTAGGGCGAATACCCTTCCATCTACTCTTACCTGCTTTGCCGTAATTTTCAAGTCTCTTTTCTTCATTTGAAACTTCTCCAATACTTGCAAAACAAACTTCTTTTACTTTACGTATTTCAGTAGAAGGCATCTTTAGGTCTACATAACCTGCATCTTTAGCAACAACTTGAACAAAGTTACCAGCAGAACGAGCAATTTTTGCACCTCCTTTTGGTTTTAACTCTACATTGTAAACAAATGTACCTACTGGTATGTTTTTTAACATTGTACGGTTACCTTGTTTTATAGGAGCCTCATCAGATGTGATGCAAACATCCCCTACTTTTATTCCTCTTGGTAAGACCACGTATCTTTTCTCGCCATCTTTGTAAGAAGCAAGGCCAATAAAAGCTGTTCTGTTTGGATCGTATTCTATAGATGTGATTGTATAAGGAATGTTTATTTTGTTGTATACAAAATCAACAACTCTCCACAATCTCTTGTGTCCGCCTCCTTTGTGTCTAACAGTAATTCTTCCAACATTGTTTCTACCTACAGACCTTTTGAATCCTGATACCAAAGCCTTGAAAGGTTTGTTACCTGAAAGCAAAGTCTTATAAGCAACAACTGATGCTTGTCTTCTAGATTTTGATGTTGGTTTGTATGTTTTTAATGCCATTGTTTTATTCTATCTTATCTCCTTCTTTCAAATATACGTAAGCTTTTTTGACCCCAGATTTTACCCCTTTCTTACCCCTTACGAATACATTTTTTGAAGGATTTTTAGCTATGCACACCTTTACAGGACTCACTTTATAATATACTTCCATAGCTTTTAATACATCTGTTTTTGAAGCATTTTTTGATATTTCAAAAACATATACATTTTTTTCCATCAACATAGAAGCCTTTTCTGTAACTCTAGGTCTCATCAATGTATCTGCGTATGTTGATTTAAGGTCTTTTTTCATGTTTTTATTTTATCTTAGAAGAAAGAGTTGCGATTGCCTTTTCTGCATCTGCAACTACTACATATCTGTATTGCAACACATCCAATATGTTCAAATCTTTTACTTCCCCTACTTCTATATTGCTGAAGTTGCCAAAACTTTTTATTACATTTTCATCTTTTTGAGCAACAGATATAAAAGCGGCATTTTTGCGTCTATTCAAAGAAGTAAATTCTTTGATCTTAGACAAAGAAGACAATACTCCTTTTGCGTCAGATGTCTTAGGTTTTGAGAATGTAAGAGAATCTAAGAATATAACTTCTCCGTCTTTGAATTTTTTAGATAGAACAGTAAAGAGAGCTTTGGTCTTCATCTTTTTGTTTATTTTTGTAGAATAGTCTCTTTCGTTTCTAGGACCATGAGAAACACCTCCTCCGACCCATATAGGACTTCTTCTTGAACCATGTCTAGCACGGCCTGTGCCTTTTTGTCTCCATGGTTTAATACCAGAACCAGACACCTCGCCTCTGTTTTTAGTATGTGCAACAGGAGTTCTTTTATTACCAAGCATGCTTACTGATACTTGATGTACCAAAGCATCATTCCAAGGCAAACCAAAAACATTTTTTGGTATTGATATTGTCCCTGATTGTTTACCTGTTTGGTTGTAAAGATTTGCTTCCATTTGAGTTTAATTATGAATTTTGTATTTCTATCACAGTACCACGTCTTCCTGGTATTGCACCTTTTATCATCAAGATATTCGAATCTACGTCAATACCAACAACTTGAAGATTTTTTATTGTGATTCTATCGCTTCCCATTCTTCCTGCCATGCGCATACCTTTTATAACGCGTCCACCCCCTCTACCACCTCCTCCAATAGATCCCGGTTCACGTTCAGAGTGTTTTTGACCATGACTTCTAGGTCCTCCTCCGAAACCATGTCTTTTTACTACACCTTGAAATCCTTTACCTTTAGATATAGCAGAAACAGTAACAACTTCACCTAATGACAAACTATCTAGAGATACTTTGTCGCCTTTTTTAAAGTTAGAAACATCTTCTGTTCTAATCTCTTTCAAGAGAGAAACATTTCCTATGTCTTTAGTGTGACCCTTAACTGGCTTTGATATATTTTTTTCTTTTCTTGTTCCTGCGCCAAATTGAATAGCATTATATCCATCTACTTCTTTTGTCTTTACTTGAGAGACAACCATTGGCATTACTTGAAGTACAGTCACCGGCAAAACAACCCCTTCTTCAGAGAAGATTTGAGTCATATTCAGTTTTTTTGCCAATATAAATTTCATTAAAATGTAATTTTGTATTTACTAAAACTTCCAAAATAAAAGGCCAAATGGCTTTGTAGGAAGATTAACAAAATACTCTATAAAAGTCAAAGGGTGGACATACTTATGCCACCCTTCCCACATGTTTCGACTATTGAGCCTTTCCCCAGAGCACCTCCGCTTCTTTGGGGTAGAGCCAGCGAAAGACTCTTTTTTCTAACAAGGTGGGCCAGAGTACAGCCGTCAACATGAGGAGCAGAAAACTCATGAGTATAAACATCAGAGCAACCTCTTGTCTATATTCCCTAACAAACCACATAAAGAGTAGGCTAGGGAGAAAAGATGCTATTATCGAAATTATTACATACAACGTAGTAACTTTCGACAGTACCTCTCGTTCCGGTTGCATCTTCCTCCACCTCTCTCGCTCTATCTCTTCCCTTAAGAGGTCTAGGGCATAGTCCATCACTGTTCGCCCATGACGCTCCGCGATTGGTTGAAGCTCTACCACCATGTCCGACGGTATGCTTACAAACACTTCACTAGACATTATTGTCTGTTTCCTTTCAGATAAATTACTTCCGTAATTAAAATATCACAAACAGACCTCTTTAAAAAGTCGCCGAGAAAGGTAGTTTCAAGGAAGACTTTTTAAAAAACTTGAACCAAAACAAAAACTCCTTGTTAGGAGTTTTTGTTTTGGTTGGTTTTTGTTACTTGTTAGTAGTTAATTGTTCTTGTTTATGAACTAAACTATCTTAACATCAATATTAACACCGCTTGGAAGAGAAAGATTAGTCAAAGAGTCCATTATCTTAGGAGTAGGATTTACTATATCTATAACTCTTCTGTGTACACGCATTTCAAATTGCTCACGAGCGTTTTTATATACGAACGGAGAACGGTTGACTGTGTACTTCTTTATTTCTGTAGGAAGAGGTATAGGACCTACTACTTTAGCGTCATAGCGCAAAGCTGTGTCTATGATCTGTTTTACAGATATATCCAATACTTTGTACTCATAAGCCATCACACGTATGCGTAGCTTAGATACAGACTCGTCTTTGCTCTTTTTTGCCTTTTTTTCTTTTTTTAATGTACTCTCTTTCATTACTTATTTTTAGGAACGATTATTTAACTATTTTTGTTACAGCTCCGGCACCAACAGTCTTGCCTCCTTCTCGAATAGCAAATCTTTGGTTATTTTCAAGAGCAACAGGAGCAACCAATTTTACTTTGAAAGTTGCAGTGTCTCCCGGCATAACCATTTCTACTCCTTCTGCCAAAGTCACTTCTCCGGTCACATCTGTTGTTCTGATGTAGAATTGAGGTTTGTATCCACTGAAGAAAGGAGTGTGTCTTCCACCTTCTTCTTTCTTTAGAATGTAAACTTCGGCTTCGAAATCTGTATGAGGAGTAACGCTTCCTGGTTTAGAAAGAACTTGTCCTCTGTGTATGTCTTCTTTCTTAAGACCTCTTACCAAGATACCAGCGTTGTCTCCCGCCATACCTTCGTTCAATGATTTGTTGAACATTTCGATACCAGTAACAGTAGTTTTTTGAGCGTCTTTAAGACCAATTATTTCTACTTCTTCACCTACTTTAATGATACCTCTTTCTATTTTACCAGTAACCACTGTACCTCTTCCTTCAATTGAGAATATGTCTTCAACTGGCATAAGGAAAGGCTTGTCAGTATCTCTTACAGGCATAGGAATGTATGAATCAAGAGTATTAACCAATTCTAATACTTTTTGAGCCCATTCATCATTCATGTCTTTTGCTTCAAGAGCCTTAAGACCAGAACCTCTGATTATAGGAGTATTTGCACCATCAAAACCATTTTTTGTAAGTAGATCACGAATCTCTTCTTCAACGAAATCTATAAGTTCAACGTCAGAAGCAGGAATCATGTCGCATTTGTTTAGGAAAACAAGTATTTTAGGCACACCAACTTGTTTAGCAAGCAAAATGTGTTCTCTTGTTTGAGGCATCACACCGTCAGTAGCAGCTACCACTAGAACTGCACCATCCATCTGAGCAGCACCTGTGATCATGTTTTTGATGTAGTCTGCGTGTCCTGGAGCGTCAATGTGCGCGTAGTGACGAGCAGGTGTCCAGTATTCACTGTGGTGGAGAGCGATTGTTATTCCTCTAGCTTTTTCTTCAGGTGCGTTGTCGATTTTATCTATTTCCTCAACGCGGGCACCGTATCCTTTGTCCTTACTCATATCAAGAACATGTAGAATAGAAGCTGTTAAAGTTGTCTTGCCGTGGTCAACGTGACCAACTGTACCTACGTTTACGTGTGGTTTTGAACGATCAAAATTTTCTACTGCCATATTTTTATATTAAATAACCAATAAATTTTTATTTAAACGCCATTCTTTTTTATCTTATCGTACAACTACAATATCTTTGCAAAGAATTGTAAGACAAAATCAAAAAGCGACTTTTTGCATGTAAACAAATACTAGCAAATGTGGACAGACTGTCAAGCAAATATTGCTCCAGTCGCTTTTTTGAGACGAGACATCTCTTCTTTTACAATAGAATCAAAATTTGGAACATTTGATTTTAGAAAATCTACAACCTTTTGATAGTCACCTTCTGCACCATTTAATACAGTCTCGAAGTTAGAAACCAAAGATTCATCCAAGCCATCAATGGACCTCTCTATCACCGACTCGAAAAGCAGATTACCTATCTTTTCTATTATTTCTTCTTGCTCCACCCTATCGACATTTGCTATACCGAAATCCTCTATTATTTTATTTTTTAAATTATCATTCATAATTAATTTTTAGGTTGTGATTGCAAATAACGCTTATAGACAAAACCAGCGACACGCTTAGTCAGACCAGCAACCGTCTCACTATCATAAGGTTTAAAATCGACATCTTTAACCTGATCCAGCAAACCAAGAAGCTGATCTTTGAATTGAGTATGTTTCTTTGAATTTTCTAACTTAGAAATAACGTCCCGAGACAGACCGGACTCTGAAGCATCCTTTGTTGCATATACAAGATATTGCTTAGCATTCAAACCTGATATTTCTTTCCATTCTTTACTATCTATTCCGCTTTTATTTCCTATATTGAAAATGCCTTTGTTTCCATATATTTCATCTATTCCAGACTTGAAAGAATTTTCAATTATTATGTCAGACACATCTGCTGGAACTCGTCTTTCAGTTTCAACATCGCCCCTCATACTTCTTACCGCACCTATAGTATTTTTATATATAGAAGGGGTTGTACTTAGTGCACCAAGAGCACTTATACCAGCAGCGCCTTTACCAAAATCCAGTGCCATATCATCTGGTTTATCTGGCTTTAAATTTTCTATATCGTTTCTTATTTTTTGCACTCTGTCTCGTATTTCTTTCATTCTATCTTGCATTTCTCCCAACATTTCACTGCTATTCCAATCAACATTCTTTAGATTTGATTTTGAACTTTCAACCTCGTTTATTAGGCTATTTATCTCTAGATTCTTATTTGGTAATGATTTAAGTTCTTTTATCAAATCACTATATCCTTCTGCAAAAGTAAGTGCCAATGTTTTTTGCATCTCATTCAAATTATCCAAATTTAGCACCTCACTCTCTTTTTCTGTATTTGAAACATCACTACTTAAAACTTCATTTACATCTACTTGCTTACCAGGATTTGCCTTTATCCACGCTTCTATTTTTTTATTATTTTCAATAATCACACTTTCTTGAGAAGCGCCGATAGACTCAGCTTTTTTAAATATATCTTCTACACTATCTTTATCTTTAAATAATGAAGTGAAATCTGTTTTTTCTCCTATCACTATCGCTCCCCCATCATGAACACCATATTGCTCAGGATTTTCTAATACTTTATTTGTAAGATTACTCAAAACAAAAGTTTTTCTGGCTTCACTCATGCCTTTAAACCTACTGTCATTTTCTAGGGTATTATTTAAAATCTTCCACAAAGAATCGCCAGATTTGACTTGGTGTATCAATACTTCCTGATTTGCAAAAAATCCACTTTGAGTTTCTTGCGCGACTTGAGTAACTGGATTTGGAGTCGGGATTTCTTGTACAGGATTAGGTATAGGATTAACCGTGTCATTAACCTTTGGTTTATTTATATTTAGTGCACTTGTATTACCATTCAAAATATTTTCCGCTAGACCAGAGAGCATTCCAGCTCCAGCACCAGCACCTATTGTAAGAGCTGCTTTTTTGAGTCTCGCATTCCTTCTTTCTTTTTCATAACGCTCTCTAATTTCTCGGAGTTTTGATGACTGATCCTCAAGACTAAGATTCGCATTCTTAAGTGCTTCTAGCTCCTCTGCTTCTTTTTTCTCGAGTTCTTCTATGGACCAACTTTTTATATTTTCTCCAGCGAGAGTACCTATTGTAGAACCAGCAAATGAAGCTGCCCCACGAGCCATTCTGTATCCGCCATAAGTAATAGCTCCTCCAGCCGTGAGGCCTCCGAGGGCAAAACCTACCCCAGTAGCCAAAGCCGTAGTCACACCAAGGCGCACCCATTTATTTTGTTTTGTATACCAAGCAAAAGCTTTGGTCTTAGCTATAGTCCTCAAAGCTTCAGCTCCACTGTTCATCACTTTACCCAAAAGAGTCTCTGATTTTAACTCTCTCAATCTTTTCAAATACATTGATTGAGACTTCTCTGCAAATTCATGGAACAAGACTTTTCTGATCTTTGCCCGTAACAAAGCTTCTTGTTCAGGAGAAAGTGTCATGCCTTCATACTCTTCGCGTATGGTCTCTTCTATCACAAGTCGTGTTCGTGACATTCCTTCACTGTATCTCTGATTTACATCCTCAAAACTTCTGAACAATTCCATATGTTCTTCTTCGCTTGTAGAACCTCTAAGGCTCATACTTTTCCTTGCCTCAATATCAGCATGATGTTCTTGCAACAACTTAAAATCTTTCCATTCGCCTTGTCTTACAGTCTCTGCTTGTGGAATTTCCCAATCCAATGTATCTAGCTTTTCCAAAAGTTTTCTTTCTCTACTTTGAGCTATAATTTCCGCTTCTGTTGATTGTTTTTCTTCCTCTTTTTCAACCACAACTTCTGTTGGTGTGGATTGAAGCTCTGCAACAGGAGAAGAAAACCTTAAACCAGAATCTGCCTTTGGATTTGGAATATTAGGAACAGGAATTCTTATGGTAGTACTAAAAAGATTTGTTACGCCGGGATCTATATTTGAGTTCGATGAAACTATACCTTTACTTAAATCCATGTCAGGATCGATATCATTTGCAAAGGCAAGTGCAGTAGCATCATCGTATTTACTCCTAAAAGACCCGTCTTGACTACGCCCTAACGCCTTCTTAACTAAACGTGTTCCAATACTATCCTTACCACCGAATTTACCCTGTGTAAATTCTTCTAAAATTTCTACGTCTGTAAGATTATCGTGTACACCGTCAGATGTGAGCAAAGATATGTCACCTGCACCAAGCTCAGTCTCAAAAAATCTAGCCTCACATTTACCATCTTCAGAAAGTAAATTGGTTATTACATTTCTAACCTTAAACAAAGCACTTTCCAACAAAGAAAAAGATGATTGATCAGTGGTATTATTGAATTTTCTCTGTAATTCTTTTATTTGATCAGGAGACAGAGTTGTCTTCAATATTTCATCCGCTTCTTCCTGTGTTAATTGAGTACTTCCGACAAACTTATTCAAATAAAAAGATTTCATCCCCTGATCTAATGCGCCAGAAACCAAATCTATAAACAAACTATCGTCTGTTGTTATTTGTTCTAGTCCATCTATTTCTCTACGATAAACATAGCACCTACTGTCCCCTGCATTTGCCACAATCTGTTTTTTTACACCACTACCCAAATCCCAGACCTTAGCAACAACTGCCGTGGTGGCACCTACTTTTTTTGATTTTATAAGCATCCTCAATCTTCCAAACATTTCTTTTACTTCTTCCTTCCAATCATCTTGAGTTATGTTTTTTGGCAAGAGAGATAATTCTCCTCTTATGTATTCACTCACAAATTTAGCAGAATCCTCACCACCGGCATGTCCACCAACACCATCAAAAACCCCAAAAGAACCCGCTTCTTTTAAGACAAAATATCTGTCTTCACTATGGTCCGGGTGTCCGAAACTTGGAGCAATATCAACAGAAAAAACAAACTCGGTCTTATTTTCTTCTAAAGAAACCGCGGGTTGAGGATCGTTATAATTTCCTTTAGAATAATCAGGTATTACTTGTTCTGGAGAAGGATCAATTTGGCTACCACTACCGTACGCAGGAAAAGTACGCTGTGTGATATGTGTAGCATCCAACACATCTTCTTCTGAAATCTTTCTGGTTTGAGCTCCTACGATCTCTCTTTCATTGTACCAATTATCGTCAAATTTCAACTTTGCCGAATCATCTTTAATAAATTCTTCTATTTGATCCCTTGTCTTTGGTCCATCACTAAGAAATTGTTCAAGAGCAAGTCTAAGCTTTTCTCTTGGCACACCTGAGACATCGGCTGGTATAAAACTTTCTATTTGGTCCACACCAAAATATTCATTCTCCTCCCCTATCACCAAAGGCTTGGTTAGTGCATCAAAATTTTTTGGGTCTCCGGACACACCGCTCAAGTCTAAGCCTATAGGTTCTTTATCATCGGGTTTTGGGTCCATAGTAAATATAAAAAATAAAACTTAAACCTAATTATAGGCAAGAAATACACTAAACACAAAGACTTGACTGTGCACTACTAAAGGTATATAATGTATCTCAATACTGAGAGATGAAGTTTCCGCACGAAAGGCGGATTTTTTAGTGAAAATTATTCATATTTCATTATAAATTACAAAATTAATACAAAAAAATGTTTGATATAAAAATCATAAATTCCGTACTTGACCAATTAGAGGAAGAGCGTGGTATACCTAAAGAAAAAGTCATAGAGGCAATAGAACTTGCCCTTGCTACTGCCTACAAAAAAGAATATGGCAAACGCGGACAAATAGTCAGAGCTGTTTTTGATATAAACACAGGAACAGCAGAAATGAACCAAGTAAAAATAGTAGTAGATGACTCAAAAGTGTTTATGGATAAAGAATCTCTCGAAAAAGCACTCGATACAGCAGAAGCAGAGGATGACGACAGAGTGTTATTTAACCCAGAACATCACATACTTCTTGCCGATGCTCAAAAAATAAAAAAAGGAGTTTCTGTTGGCGATGAACTAGTCTTCCCTCTTGAATCAAAGAGCGACTACGGACGCATTGCTTCTCAAACAGCAAAACAAGTAATCATGCAAAAGATACGTGAAGCAGAAAGAACTTCTGTTCTTAAAGAATTTGGCGCACGTGAAGGAGATATTGTAGTTGGCACAGTACAACGTATCGAACGTGGCAGTATATTCGTAGATGTAGGACGAGCTATCGGTATTCTCCCATACGAAGAACAAATACCGGGGGAAAGATTTTCTCAAGGAGAAAGAGTGCGTAGTTATATGTATAAAGTAGAAGATGGTCCAAAAGGAGTGACTCTAAGACTTTCCCGTTCTCATCCAAAATTCTTGGTCAAATTATTTGAAAATGAAGCACCAGAACTAGCAAGTGGAGTAGTAGAAATAAAAGCAGTAGCGCGTGAGGCTGGTTCTCGTTCTAAAATCGCCGTTGCTACAAAAGATAGTTATATAGATCCAGTAGGATCAATGGTTGGGCAACGCGGTGTTAGAGTAGCGACAGTCACAAGTGAATTGGGTGGAGAAAAAATAGACGTAATAGAATGGTCAGAAGATCCAAAAGAATTCATAGAAGACGCCCTATCCCCTGCCAAAGTTGCAGAAGTTGAAATAAATGAAGAAACTAGAGAAGCTAAAATAACAGTAACAGAAGATCAGCAATCCCTTGCGATCGGTAAAGGTGGTCAAAATGTACGCCTCGCAGCAAAACTTACCGGATGGAGACTTGATATCAAGTCCACAAAAGGTGTGGAGCTTGAAAGTGCAGATGGTGTAAAAGAAGAATAAACAATATAATCTAAAAACTATTAACCATTAACTTATAATAACATGAACCTATGGCACGAAGTTGAGGCTGGTACAAAAGACAAAATGAAAGTCATTGTCGAAATTAACAAAGGATCTAAAAACAAATACGAAGTAGATAAAGAGACGGGCATGATAGCACTCGACCGAGTGGCTCACACTGCTCAAGACTTCCCTTTTGATTACGGATTTGTTCCTCAAACTCTTTGGCACGATAATGACCCGCTTGATATAATATTGCTCACCACTTACCCACTACTCCCTGGAATATTAGTGCATGCAAGACCAATAGCTATCATGAATATGATAGACAGCGGTGAAGGTGATGACAAAATAATAGCGGTACCGGTAGACGATCCTAGATTTACCGACATCAAAGACCTTAACGACATAAACAAACACACACTAAAAGAAATCGAACATTTCTACTCTACTTACAAAAAACTACAAAATAAGATAGTAGAAGTACAAGGCTTTAAAGGCAAAGAAGACGCCGAAAAAGCTTTTGAAGAAGGCAAAGAAATATACAACAAAAAATATAAGGCTTAAACAATAGGCATAAAGTTATGCACTAGAAAACGGCACCCCTTAGTAGTACAATAAAGGGGTGCCGTTTCGTCTGATTTATAATTAAAAATAAAACATGAAAAATAAATTTTTATTGTCAGTTTTCATCGCAATGTTTAGCATATTGCCAATATTATCTTCTGCTCAGGCAGAAGAAGAAGTAAATCCAGTAATGGATCCTAGAGTTAACACAGGAGGTAAAAAGATTCAGGATGATAGACCAAGAACATATGATATGGATGCGGAAAGAACAAGAGCATTAGTAGAGGAAAACAGAAAGAAACAAGAGCAAATAAAGAATGATTTAGAAACCAAAAAAGAAGAAATAAAAATTAAGAAAGAAGAAATACAAACCAAGAAAGAAGAGATAAAAACAGAAGCAAAAGAAAGGAGAAACACTATAAGACAAGAAATTGGCGAAAGAAAAGATAACGCGAAAGAAGCAATAAGTACACGTATTAACCAATTTGTTGGGAATATAATAGAAAGATTTAATGCAGCAATACAAAGATTTGATAATCTGGTAACAAGGATAGAGTCAAGAATTGCAAAACTAGATTCAGAAAACATAGACACATCTAAAGCAAAAGAATTGCTCGTCTTTGCAAAGACAAAAATAGAAACAGCTAAAGTAAGTATTGCAGCAATTAAAGTAACAAACCCTACAACAGGAACGTCTACGCCAACTTCAGCAATAAAGGAAGCTTTTCAAACAACAAAAAACCAAATAGAAAAAGCCAAGAAAGACACTAAAGACGCTCATAAAGCACTTATAGAAGTGGTAGAAAATCTAAAACCAGGAAGAAACGCGACTTCGACACCAGCAACATCGACACCTTCTACAAATTAATTATTTAGATTAATAATAAAATAAAAAAATGGACACAATGAACCCAAATCAAATGCCTCCTATGCAAACAGGTATGGAAACAACTTCTTCAAAAGGACCGCTTATAGCAGTTATTATAATTCTTGCACTTATAATAATAGGAGGTCTTTATTTTCTAAAAGAAAGAAACTCTCAAATGGCAGAAATTCCTGTAGTGCCTCAAAGAGACAGCATGGTTGAATCATTAAAGATGCAAGGCACTTCTGATGATGTAAATTCAATAGAAGCAGACCTAAATTCTACAAACATAGATGACCTAGACCAAGGGGCGGCAGTGATAGAATCACAACTATAGTCAAAAACACAGGACTGGCGTTTGTCATACTTTTTTGATAGACTGCTCTCTGTGAAATACGACGTAAAAACAACTAAATTACCAAAATCAGAAGTGGAGCTACAAATCTCTCTCCCTTCTGATTTTTTGGTGTCTGCAAGAAAAAAAGCTATAGAAATGATAGGTCTTTCTATCGAAATACCCGGATTTAGAAAAGGTCACGTACCAGAGAAGATGGTCATAGAAAGAGTAGGAGAAAAATACATACTAGAAGAATCTGCAGAGCTTGTACTAAAAGAGCATTTTCCAAAAATAGTAATGCAAGAAAACCTAGACCTTATAGGCAATCCAAACATAAGCATCACAAAACTAGCCCTCGATAATCCAATCGAATTTAAAGTAGTATGTGCTGTTGTACCCACATTTACTCTACCCGATTACAAAAGTATAGCCAAAAAAGAAAATTCTAAAAAAGAAGAGGTTTCCGAAGTAACTGAAAAAGAAATAGAAGATGTAATACTTCAAATCAGAAAAAATAAGGCTCATTATGACTGGCATCAAGCACATAAAAATGAAGACGGGCACAATCATCCTGATTTAGAAAAAGAAGAGAATTTACCTATAGTAGACGATGAGTTCGTACAAAAAGCGGGCAATTTTAAAGATGTAGAGGAATTTAAAGCAAAAATAAAAGAAAACATAAAGAAAGAAAAAGAAGACAAGCAAAAAGATAAGAAAAGAGCTTCCGTGATGGAAGCACTGGTTGAAGCTACAGAAATGGAGATTCCGGATGTACTTATAGAAAGCGAAATAGACAAATCTATTGCTCAAATGAAAGACAGCGTAGAAAGAATGGGTGTAACATGGGAAGAATATCTAACAAACACAAATAAGAAAAATAAAAAAGAAGATGCTGGCACACAAGTAGCAGAGGAAGAGATAAGAAAAGATTTAAGAGAAAGCGCTGAAAATAAAGCTAAAATACAACTTATATTTAACAAAATAGCAGAGGAAGAAAAACTCACAGTAAACCAAGATATACTCAATAATGAAATAAAAGATATATTGGAACACTACCCAGATGCATCTGAAGAAAGTGCTAGAATATACGTCTCAACAGTATTATTAAATCAGGAAGTATTAAAAATACTTGAAAATAACTAGAGAAGTAGCAACTACTGAAGCAGTTTCCGCACGAAGCATGATCTCCCCCAAAGAAGCAACCACAAAATTATTTGATTTAAAATAATCTAGTTCTTCTACTGTCCACCCACCTTCTGGTCCGATGAATATAGAGATTGAGGGAGCATCACCTAAAGATGATTCTTTTATTTTTATACCTGAGATATCAAAAGCTATTTTTCTGGATCCATCCAAATCAACGCTTTTTAAATCTATAACATCCCCTATCTCAACGATATCAGCCCGTCCACACTGTTCACTTGCCTCTATCGATATTTTATTTGCCCGTTCTAGATTAAAACCTTTTTTTTCACTACGACCAGAGACAACTGGAATTATCTTTGACACACCAAGCTCTGTCGCTTTTTGTATCACCCATTCCATATTATCTTTCTTTATCAAAGATTGATATAAAGTTATTTTTTGTTTAGGCACAAAACCTTCTTGCTTTTCGTTCACATCGAGCAGTATTTCGTTTTTATTTATAATTTTAAGTATTGTTGCTTCATACTCAAAACCATCTCCATTAAATATATTTATTCTATCCCCTACTTTAAATCTAAAGACATTTAAAAGCTGATGAGTTATGGCTTTGTCAGACAAAACAAAATCCCCTTCTTGTATTTCTTTGTTTATATAAAATCTGTGTATTTTCATATAATTTATATACTAGCCGAAAATGAAAAAATATGCTATTATATATGTATGAAAAAAGATATACAAAATTCAATACTTATACCGACAGTCATAGAAAAGACTCATCAAGGAGAGCGTGCTTACGATATATACTCTCGCCTACTAAAAGATAGAATAATATTTTTAGGTGGAGTAATAGATGATACAGTGGCAAACTTAATCATAGCTCAGCTTCTATTTCTACAATCTGAAGATGCTAAAAAAGATATTTCTATATACATAAATTCACCAGGAGGTTCCGTCTCTTCTGGGCTTGGAATAATAGATACAATGAGATTTATAAAACCAGATGTGGCAACATATTGTGTTGGAATGGCGGCTTCTATGGGTGCACTCATACTCTCTTCTGGTACAAAAGGTAAGAGATTTATACTGAAGAACGCGGAAGTAATGATTCATCAACCACTGGGAGGTGTCGAGGGTCAAGCAACAGATATAGCAATCACAGCAAAACACATACTAAAAACAAAAGACACCATAAACAAAATGCTTGCTGATCATACAGGTCAACCACTATCTAAAATAGAGAATGATGTAGAGAGAGACTTCTTTATGTCTTCAGACGAAGCCAAGAAATACGGCATCATAGACAAAATACTCTAAAATTCTCATAAAAATGTCCAAAAACAACACTCTTGTCCAAAAGACAAGAGTGTTGTACACTATATACATTAGTATTTAATTGAGACGATTCGGATAGATACGGATGTAAAAATACAGAACAATCCTTTTATGAAAACAAACTTAATTGTAAAAAATCTTTATAATTCAACAGATTTACCTTCGCATCACAGAGTCCGATAGTAGAAAAATATATGTCATTAAAATTAGCAATACTCCTTGCGGGATGTGCATCCCTCATTGGAGTTGGCTTTGGATATTTCCTTCGATGGATAATATCCCTTGGCCAAAAGGGTTCTGTTGAGCTTCGCATGAAGCAAATGGAACTACACGCAAGAGAAGAGGCAAAAAGAATAATAGAAGAAGCTGAAACAAAAGCAGAAGAAACAGGTAAACAACTAAGAAGTGAATTCAAAGAAAGAGAAGAAAAAGTCCAAAAAACTGAAGATAGACTGATCAAAAAAGAAGAATTTTTAGACAAGAGACAACTCGATATAGACAAAGAAGTAGAGCAAATAAAAGAAAAAGTAAGCGAAATTAAAGCCATAAGAGAAAAAGCTGAGCAAATAGAAAAGCAAAAATACGAAGAACTGCAAAAAATTGGAAGACTCGATGAAGAACAAGCAAAACAAGTGTTGTTAAAGGAAATAGAACTAAAATCAGAAGAGGACATACTTGTAAAATTACAGAAACTTGAAAATCAAGGCTTAGAAAAAATAGAAACGAGAGCAAAAGAAATACTAGCCACATCAATACAAAGATTGGCAAATTCAGTGTCTTCCGAAATATTCTCTACGAGCGTAGCCATACCGTCTGATGAAATCAAAGGTAAGATAATCGGAAAAGAAGGTAGAAATATCAAAGCTTTTGAACGTGCATCTGGTGTCGAAGTTATAGTCGACGATACACCGGGAGTTATTACCCTCTCCTGTCACGACCCAGTGCGAAGACAAGTAGCAAAACTGGCACTTGAAAATCTAATACAAGACGGACGTATACAGCCAGCCAAAATAGAAGAAATGGTAGATAAGGCAAAGCAAGAGATAAACAAAATAATGAAAGAAAAGGGCGAACAAGCAGTCTATGAATGTGGCGTGTTCAATCTTGACCCTCGTATTGTAAGTATATTAGGAAGACTACATTTCCGTACTTCTTATGGTCAAAATGTCCTTCAACACTCAATAGAAATGGCACACATCTCTGGAATGATTGCGGCTGAAATAGGGGCAAACGTAAATATTGCAAAGGCAGGCGCTCTCCTACACGACATAGGTAAAGCGGTGGACCACGAAATAGCAGGAACTCACGTAGAAATCGGAAGAAGAATACTACAAAAATTTGGAGCAGATGAAAAGATAATACGAGCAATGGAGAGTCACCACAACGAATATCCTTATTCAACTTTGGAGTCTTACATCGTACAGTCTGCCGACGCCATTTCTGGTGCTCGCCCAGGAGCAAGAAGAGACAGCGTAGAAAATTATCTCAGACGCCTAAACGAACTAGAGTCAATAGCAACTTCACAACATGGTGTCGAGAAAGCTTACGCGCTTCAAGCGGGACGTGAGATACGAGTATTTGTAACCCCAGGCGAAGTAAATGATCTCCAGGCCAAGACAATGGCGCGCGACATAGCTGTAAAGATAGAAAAAGAACTAAAATATCCAGGTGAAATCAAAGTGGTAGTAATCCGAGAAGCAAGGACAATAGAGTTTGCGAGATAGTTGAGTTTGTTACTTAAATATAGTAAATTTCACTTTAGGAGAGACCAGTGCAAATAAAAAAATCGAACACAATCACTGTTCAGAGACAAACTCTAGAAGAAATTCTTCATCTGACACAGAAAGCTAGAAAAGATATCGCAAAAGACTTGCCTGAAACCGCCAAAAGAGAGGTTGATGAAATATCTGTAAAGATAAGGAATATGTTGCGTGAAAAGAAACAGTAGTGAGACAAATCGGCCACCCTAAGGGTGGCCGATTTCTGTTTTAATTTAGTTTATACTCCTTCCACTCCTCCGGATACACCGCTTCCACATCGACATAGTCTCGTATTCTCTGACACAAAAATAGAGATGATTTTGGCTCGCCCATCATGACGAAAACTTTTTTAAGTTTTGTCTTATCTTTTTCCATACTCGCATTTTTGGTTTGCTCTACAAAATCAACCAACCCATTCGAATCTTTATGAGAAGAATAACCCATGATGCTTTCTATCGTCGCTCTCACTTTTATTTTCTCACCATTTATACTTACTTCTTTTGGCTTATTTTGTATGTTTCTACCAAGTGAGCCCATAGATTGATACCCTACAAAAATAATCGTCGATTTTGGATCAGGCAAATAATGAGCCTCATGATTAACCACTCTACCTCCTTCTGACATACCAGAACCAGCCAAAATGATCTTTGGTCCATCTATACTTTCTATCGCTTTTGATTCCATCGGACCATGAACAATGTGTAAATTTGGAAAATCAAATATATCATCCCCTGATTTTATTTCATCTCTCACTTCTTTTTTAAAATCTTTTGTATATTTCTGGTATATGTAAGTCACTTTTTGGGCCAAAGGAGAATCAAAAAAGACTGGTATTTGTGGAATCTCTTTATCTTCCACCATGTTGTTTATCTCATAAAGCAAAACCTGAGTACGTTCTATCGAGAAAGTAGGAATAACTATTGCGCCACCTTTTTGTATTCCATTTAGTATTGCCTGTTTTAATTTACCCCTTCTCTCATCTCTTTCTTCGTGATTTCTATCTCCATATACACTTTCCATCACCATAAAATCTATGTTCTCCGGAATTTCTGTGTCCGGCAAAAGTGGAGATGGAGAGTTTCCTAAATCTCCAGTAAACGCAATTTTACAATCCTCCCCATTTTCTTTTTTACAAGAAATCACACATATCGCAGAGCCAAGTATGTGACCAGAATTTTTCATAGACAGTTTACATCCTTCGAACAATTCTTTTGTATCTTTTATATCCATTGCCTCCCACAACTCAAAAGATTTGCTTATGTCATCTTGATTGTATATAACTCTGTCTTTCATCCTAGACTGCATAACTTTAAATGCATCTTGGAGCATAGGAAGAGAAAGTTCTTTTGTTTCTATTGTAGAAATTATCTTGCCCCTAAATCCATCTTTTACCAGTTTTGGCACGCGACCAATATGGTCCATGTGTGCATGGGTAATTATAAGAAAATCAACACTTTTTGGATCATAGGCAAATTGTTTTGCGTTAATCATGTCAGCTTCCCTGTGGCCCTGTAAGAGCCCACAATCAACCAGAATACGTCTATTCCCATAAGAGAGCATTATATTTGCCCCAGTAGCAGTACCGACGCCACCCCAAAAATTTAGAACAATTTGTTTACTGTCCATTTTGAATGTTAGATATATTAAGACTAGCCTGCTTTTTTTCTATCCTAAAGGCATAAAAACATACACATAAAGCACCTATTGTATCTAGTATGATATCTAAAGTTGTATCAAATGCGTATTCTGACGAATTAAGACTTGTTATACCAAATAATAATTCAAACAATTCCCAAGCAAAACCGATAAAAATAATACTTAGTATTGTAATAAAAATAAAATCTTTTTTGGTTCTGGTTTTTGGTTCAAGCACTCCTGAGAAAAAATAAAACCATAAAAATATAGAAGCGACCCATGCCCCGCCTAAGAAATGCATAAGCGAATCAAACTCTGTGATAGTCCAATAAAAATACAAAAACGTAGCTAACCAGTGCAAGACACCAACTACAGTAAGGATAATAAAAGACTCTTTAAATAATGGTTTATTAAACATAATATAATATTATCATCCGAACATTCCTTTTACCATTCCATAAACTTAAAATAGAAAAACCGCCAATATAGCGGTTTTTCTATAGGATCGCCCAGAAGATATTCCCTAATTCTAAATATTAGGTGGGTGGCCTCGACTATAAAAATCAGAACGCGTAAACGCACTCATCCTATCATAGAAAGTTAGCCTCCCTGAATATACTTAATCTAGAAAATATCCAGACGACCCTACGCACATTATATGCCTATTCTAATATTCCGTCCAAATTGACATCGTATAATATTTGTTCTTGAACTAGACGATAGTTGATTAGTTCACCTTCTTTAAACCAGTGTTTTATTTCGGCCTCTGCTTCAGAAACAGACCCAGAAGCATGGACAAGATTCCTCACTGCTCTTGAATCCGTATCAGACATTGTATAAGAGTCGAGCATATAATCACCTCTAATTGTACCCACATCAGATGATAGGGGCTCTGTGCCTCCAGTAATTTTCCTTACTATCTTTACAGCATGAGCACCTTGCCACACCATAACAAGCACGGGTCCACTTACCATGTATTTTTTAAGGTTTTCTAATATAACAGATGTTATCTCAAGCGGATCTTCACTTGGAGGAACAAGGCCTTTGTCCTTATAACTTTTTATTGTTTTTTCTCCTGTGACAGTGCGCCACATAGGATCAAGTGTGTAGTGTTTTTCTATTTGTTCTTTTGTTGGAACAATCATTTTCACACCAACCAATTTTAATCCAACTCTCTCATATCTAGACAATATCTCTCCCATCAAAGCCCTCTGCACTCCGTCTGGTTTAATAATCACCAAAGTTCTTTCTTGTTTTGGATGTGTCATATGTATTTAAAATTTAATATTAAAAATTTAAAATAAATTACTTCGTTAAAACAATCACTCCCTGCTTAGTAACAGCGATTGTGTGTTCAAAGTGCGCAGATAGAGATTTGTCTCTCGTTATATATGTATATCCATCAGAGAGTTTTTTGATATCACGACTACCGAGACTTAACATCGGCTCTATTGCTATCACAAGACCTGGTAAAATCTTTGGACCTTCGCCTCGCTTTGCTTTGTTTGGCACAAAAGGCTCTTCGTGAACACTGTATCCAACACCATGGCCGGAAAGTCCCTCAATGATTCCTAATTTATTTTTTATAGCTGTTTGCATTACAGCATCACCTATGTCTCCTATATGTCCATTTACCTTCACAGCTTTTATGGCCCTGTCGAGTGATTCTCTTGTGGCTTGTATAAGAAGACTAGCCTCTTTACTTATCTTGCCTACAGGCACAGTAATAGCTGAATCAGTTATTAGACCTTGGTATGTAAGACCTAAGTCTAAAGTCACAATGTCCCCCTCAAAAAGTATTCTTCCTCCTTCATTTGGAATACCGTGCACAATCTCTTCATTTATAGAAACACAAAGAGCTGCAGGATATGGATACTTTGCATCCATCGGTTGATATCCAAGAAAAGATGCAGTGCATCCAGCTTCGTCGATAAGTTGCTCTGCATAAGTATTGAGCTCATCTGTTTTAACTCCTGGTTTTACTCGTTTTGCCAACTCTTTCAAAATACGAGCATGGATAGCACCGCCCACTTTCATTATCTCTATTTCTTCGTCTGTTTTGTATTTAATCATTATTGTCCAATAGTTTTTGAAATAATATCAGCATGCACTTCTTCTATACTTCTCTCTCCATTAACAGATACAAAATTATAATCTGGATTATCTTTGAAAAATTGTATTGACGGTACAACGTTTTGATCATACCAATCTAATCTCCTCTCGATATCCAAATTTGTATCATCTGCCCTCTTTCTGTTTCGCAATCTCTCCGCAGAAACCTCTCTAGGTATTTCGATTGATATCACAAAAGGTTTTTCTCTTTTATAAAACTTGATAGCTGAATCCAGAATAGGAGCTTCGTGAGGTCTACGTGCAAGACCGTCGAGAACCATATGTTCTTCACCCGAGACATGTCTAATCAGATATTCTGTCCATATCCATATAGGTAGAAATTCAGGTAACAATCCTCCTTTTGCCATTATATCTTTTACAGTCTGCGCCGTAAGAGAAGCCTCACTAGCAAAATCTCTAAATTTCTGACCGGTTTCAAGATACAACACATCATTAAGAGGGTCTTTGGCTTTTATTGTATCTATCAAAAGCTTTGCTTGTGTACCCTTACCAGAACCAGACGGACCAAAAAATATAAAAGTTTGAGGTTTCATTTTTTAAATTATTAACTATAAATACAGGATATTAATAAAATAGACTTCGTGCAAGTCTATTTTACATTAGAACCAATTTTTGATTTTCTAGTATTCTCTCGCAGATATCTGAGCATCTACCTTCCTTACCAAATCAATTACCACAGAAACAACGATTAGCAGACTTGTTCCGCCTATAGCAACAGCATTTATTCCTGTAACCGCTTTCATTACCAAAGGCAATACTGCGATTATTGATAGGAAGAGCGCACCAACCATAGTCAGACTAAGCAGTATTTTTGATATGTAAGCAGAAGTAGAAACTCCAGGCCTTATACCGGGTATAAACGCACCTCCTCTTTGAAGACCTTTTGATATTGAATCTGGATCAAAAGTAACTGCAGTGTAGAAGTAAGTGAAAATAAATACCAAGAAGAAGTATATTACCCCGTAAAATAGCTGATTTGCCAATAAATCCAATACTTTTGCTGAGATATTTTTTACAATATCATTGTTAACGTTAGCCAAAAATTGAACCAACATTTGTGGGAAGAGTAATATTGATAGAGCAAATATTATAGGCATAACTCCAGCTTGATTTACACGAAGTGGTATATAAGTAGAAACTCCACCATAAACTCTGTTACCTCTCACTTGTTTTGCATAAGTAACAGGTATTGGTCTCTCTGCTTCTGTAATAAGAACAACGGCCCATATAACAATCAAAGAGACTAAAGCAAATCCAATGTATGCTGGCAATTGTGAAGGATCGAAAGCAAAAAACAGTTTACCAAGTTCACTAGGTAGAGCAGAAACTATACCTGCAAATATTATAAGAGAAAGACCATTTCCTACTCCAAATTCTGTAATAAGTTCTCCGAGCCACATTAAAAGTAATGATCCGGCACTTATAACCAAAAGATTTACAGCGAGTTCAAACGGCTCAAGTCTTGCCAAGATCCCTTGATTCTGCAAAAGAGTAGTGAACGCAAAACCTTGCATAATAGCAAGAGGAACGGTTAGCAATCTAGAATATTGTGAAAATTTTCTTCTACCAGCCTCACCGTCTTCTTGATACATCTCTTTCATTTTTGGGAACATCACAGTCAAAAGTTGCATCACGATAGAAGCGGTAATGTACGGAGACACACCGAGCATTATGATAGACAGGTTAGATAGACCACCACCTGAAAATATGTTTAACAAACCAAAGAAGTCATTGCCAGACAAGAATTGTTCAAGACGAAGAGTGTCTATACCCGGTATTGGTATTATAGACATGAATCTAAAGACTACTAGGACAAATAGAGTAAAGAATATTCTATTTCTTATTGCCCTGTCTCCAAAAACCAATCTTAGTTTATGAGTGAAGGTATTCATTTTTTTATTATATCACTAACCGCGTAAAACAACTGTACCGCCAAGTTTTTCTATCAATTCCTTAGCGCCCGCAGACACTTCGATATTTTCTATTTTTAGAGCTTTAGTAAGTTTTCCTCTTTTTAGGATTTTAACTTTTTGAATTTTACCGTTTCTAGTACTTAGGATGCCCTTTTCGATGATAGTAGCACTATTTACTGTATCTCCTTTAGCAAATTTTGCCTCAAGAACTCCAGTTGTGATTGCATAAGAGTCATTAAATCTTGATTTCAAGAAATTCTTACCGCGTCCTCGGAGTTTTGGTATGCGCTTTATGATGTCACGCATTTCTGGTCTTTTCTTTCTACCAGAACGTGCATTTTGTCCTTTTGTACCACGTCCAGAAGTCTTACCACGAGTACCTCCACGACCAACTTGTTTAGCCTTTCTGTTTGCCTTATTCTTTTTTAAGTTATTAAACTGCATAGTTTATTTTTTTGCTTGTAACATACCGAGTGCTTTTACAGTAGCGCGTGCGATATTTAGTTTGTTTTTAGATCTAGACAATATTTTAGAAGAAACTTGAGTAACTCCAGCCAATTCTAGTATTGTACGTACTGCACTTCCCGCAATAACTCCCTTTCCAGGAGCTGGCATAAGAGTAACTCTTGCACTAGAATATTTTGCTTCTACTGGATGATTGATGGAGTTTTTAGAATTTAGTGATATTTTTATCAAATCTTTTTTAGCCGCCCTCATTGCTTTGTCTACCGCAATTGGAGTGTCTCCAGCCTTACCGATTCCAACACCCACTCTGCCTTTTCTGTCTCCTACAACCATAGCGATACTGAAGCTAAATCTTCTACCTCCTGATGTAACACGAGTAACTCTTCTTACGCTCAATATTTTGTTATCGAACTCTTGTTTTACTCTTTCAGGACGACGTGATGTTCTTCTTTCGTTTTTTCTTCTGTCACCTTTAAAAGCCTCTTTTTGTGGAGCAGAGTCTTTTTGATCAACAGCTACAGCAATTTCTGTATCAACTGTTTCTACAACATCGTCTATTATTTTTTCTTCTTGGTTATCCATAATATGATTTAAAATTTAAGACCTCCTTCTCTAGCACCTTCTGCAAGAGCCAAAACAGATCCTGTATATATGTATCCACCTCTATCGAAAACAATCTTTTCTATCTTTTTTGCTTTAGCTTGTTCTGCGATAGAAGCGCCCACAGCCTTTGCTCGAAGTACAGTTGTTTTGTCTTTCATTGTCTTACTTGTAGCAGAAGCCAGGGTAACACCACTTGTATCATCTATAAGTTGAGCAGATATGTATTTGTTTGATCTAAACACAGAAAGACGAGGCATAGTTGAAACACCAGATATCTTAGCTCTGATTCTCTTTCGTCTTCTATCTCTTTGAATTTTTTTAGTTCTTGTATCCATTGTATTTTTTCAAATATTATACGCTCTTCTTACCTTGTTTTCTTCTTATCACTTCATCGTGATATCTAAAACCTTTACCTTTGTATGGTTCTGGTTTCTTCATTGCTCTTATCTTTGCAGCAAAACTTCCAACCAATTCTTTGTCTATACTAGACATTGTTATAAGATTTTTTTCTGCTTTTACAGAAAGACCTTCTGGTATATCTACATTCACAGGATGAGAGAATCCAAGTGCAAGATTCAGTATATTACCAGTTACTTGCGATTTGTAACCAACACCTTCTAGAATTAGTTTCTTTTCAAAACCTTCGTTTACACCATGGACCATGTTTTTTATGTGTGATGCATATGTTCCCCACAAAGCCCTTGTTTCTTTAGTGTCTTTCTTTAGAGAAAGATTTACGTGTTTATCTTCTATTGCTATTTCTATATCTCCTTTAACAAATGATCTTTGTAGAGTACCTTTAGGACCTTTTACAGTCAAAAGACCGTCAACAAGAGTAATTTCTGTTTTATCTGTGAAAACTATTCCTTTTTTACCTATTCTACTCATTTTGAATTATAAATTACCATACGTTAAACAAAAATTCTCCTCCTAGGTTTTCTTTCTTTGCGTCCACATCTGCCATTATGCCTTTTGGAGTAGAAAATACTGACATACCAAATCCTCTTCTAAATCTGTTTATATCCTTTGATTTTGAATACAAACGTCTTGAAGGCTTTGATATTCTTTGGACATCATAAACTTTTGGACTTCCGTCTGCCTTGTAAAGCAATTCTATGTGAAGAGAATGTGAATTTCCTTTTGATTTCTTTGATATTTCACCGACAAAGCCTTTTTTAGACAAAAGCTCCGCTATAGCGAATTTCATTTTTGAAAATGGTACAGCAATACTATCCTTGCCTACTCTACCAGCATTTTTGATTCTTATTATAAAGTCTCCTATTGGGTCTGTATACATGTGTGTTTCGAGGTAGTATCCCTTAAAAATTAGGACTTACCAAGATGATTTCTTAACTCCCGGAATTCTTCCTTCGTTTGCAAGTTCTCTAAAACAAATCCTGCAAAGGCCAAAATCTCCCATATAAGCACGTCCTCTACCGCATTTGAAGCAACGACGAACAATCCGTGTGCTAAATTTCGGTTTTTTTTGAGATCTTGCTATTACTGAAGTTTTTGCCATATCTATTAAAATATCCCTAAGTGAAAAACAAAGGGCCTACATACACTATCAAATAGTCTTTAAAGAGTCAAGAATTACTATTAAAAAAGTTGGTTATTCAAATTAATCAGCAAACTCAGAGTAAGTAGACCACTCAGGATCTTCCCTCATCATAAACTGTAAGATGTATTTTTCAAATTTTTGATTCAAATCTTTAATCTCTTTTTGGAATACTTCCGGCTTCCAATATTTTGTATAAAAGACAAATTCCCTCACATTGTTGCTAGTTATGACCAAAACCATAAAAGAATCATTCTTTTCCTCAAATAAATCTGACAGACCGTCTTCTATCTCATTTAAAACATCTACCTCCTGATCAGAAGGAATGTCTTTTTCTGTTTTGTAAACAAAAGGCACAGTTACTCCAATTTGAAATGGGTATTCAGACAAATCTATTGTATCTTTTATTTCTCTTATACGAGCAATTATTTTTGTGCCATCAAAATCACCTTCTACGACAGACCACATATCTGAAAATTTTTCTGTTTTATTATTTTTTTTATTCATATACATCAATTATAAAGGCTAATTTATTTAATTCTATCCTTCGCGGTCTTTTTTGCTATACGTGGCGGTTGCTTAACCCATTGTTTGCCTTCTTTTGTCCCTTTATTCTTGGCTCTATCTGTCGCTATTTTTTCTCCTACAGTTAAGTGTTCTCTCGCTTTTTTTGGCAAATAACGGCTATGTAGAGGCTCGCCCGTATATCCCCAATCTTCTTTTGTCCACTTAACCAAACTATTTTGATCAGATTTTTTGCCTATATAACCACCACCACGTTCTTTATATAACTTAACAGCATACTGCATAGCTCTAGCAGAAAATTTACCCATTTTAGAGAGAGCCTCTTCTTTGCAATATTCCCACAAAGGTTCGTTGTCTCTTTTTGCTATGACTTTTCTTTGCATATAAAAGATATCTAATTAACCAAGAAAATATATACCGGATAAAGCGACTACAGACATAGAAAACATAAGGGTAGCTGGCAAAGCTTTTATAAATGGGTCTTTTACCTTTATGTGCATAGATATGGCGCCTAGCATAAGCACAGACAGCAACAAAAGAGCTGGGATACCGACCATCCATGTTAGATTTGGCACAAAAAGCACCAAAAGCATTGATAGAGCAATGACTATCTTAAAAAATCCAACGATATACATAAACCACACAGGCAAACCATATACAGCAAACTCTTCTTTCATATTTTGAGCCCCTGCCCCACGATATTTTGTTGTACGATTAAAACGCACGAGCCATACATTTATAAGTCCGAAGGCTATAAATATTTGTAATGCTCGCACAACCCACAAAATTATTTCTTCCATGATATTTTGAGTTATATAAATTTATACTTGTATGTATTTTAACATACACGATTTATTATATATCCCAATAGAAGTTAACAATTTTAAATAAGATTCAAATCTATTCCGCTTTTTTTGAGGTTAGCTTTATTTAAAGAATAGAAATGCGACGTACCATCTTTGCGTACATTTATGATCTCATTCTCTTCTAGGACTTTGAAATGGTGACTGATTGTCGGTTGAGTAAGGTGTGTAAAGTATTCTGACACTTCTTTGCAAGACATCTCCCCTTTTTTAAAAAGTTTGATGACTATCTGGAGTCGGGTCTCGTCGCCAAGAGTCTTAAAAATTTTAAAACTATTTTTCATTTTAGAGCGTTATAATAAATTCCTCTTTTGGCAAGCGCACTTTTTTCATTTCTGAATATTTATCATCCTTTCTGTATCCAAACACGACATATGCCACAGACGCGAGGTCCATTTTGTCCAAGTCTAGCAATTCATTTACTTTCCCCGGCATAAAACCTTCCATAGGGCCAGCGTCTACTCCCAAGAGGGCCGCAGTCTCCAACATCGCACCAAGTGCAATATATGACTGCCTAGCTGACCAAGCGAGCCTCTGCTCTGGATTCATAGGTCCAATAAAACCATTCATACTATCTTCAAAGCCTTTCAAATCCTCTACTTTTACTCCACGAGTCTTTGCTATATTTTCAATATAAGATTTTACATAAGCCTCGTCTACATTTTTAACTGCACAAACGATGTACATGTGCGGAGCCTCCACTACCTGCTTCTGTCCAAAAGATGCTTCAAGAAGTTTTTCTCTTAGTTCCCTGCTTTCCACACTCACCAAACGGAAAGGTTGCAGACCGTACGCTGTTGCAGACATTCGACCTGAATCTAAAATACTTTCCAACAATTCACTTGGAACTCTTTTTTCTGGATCAAAACTTTTTACCGCAGCTCTCCAAGCAAAAGCTTCGCTGATATTATTTTGCATCTCAGATGTGTTTGTATTTGTCATTTGTTTTATAGATAATTATAAATATTGATATATGTCTATGTTACACCTTTAGCAATAAAGTGTCAAAGGTTTGTTTTTTATTGGTATAAGTTGTAAATTTTAAAAGCTATTGACCTAAAATATCTAGCATGATGTCAATTGATTCCCTAAGGCTACTTTCATTAAAACTGGGTCTGGCTATTTCGTCTGCATGATGCATTTTATTTCTTATTGATACAGGTAAGGATTCAGTTACGGTATCTCCAATTTTATATATTGAAAAAGAAACAGTTGCAACGAAACTATTGGCTTTTTTTACTCTCGAATCTGTATCTAATTTCTTTTTTAACTGATCATAACCACCTTCCTTTACCTGTAAAGCGGTAAAAAGCTCGATATGCAGTAGTTCGTCCGCGATATCATAAACTTTATAGTTAATTAAGTTTAAACTCGGACCACCTCCAATCATGTTCTTATAAAAACCAATCTTTTCGCCTATTTGTTCATTGGCTCTATTAATCTTGTAACAAATACTTTTCCCATCTCTTAGTCCTTGGAGGATGTATGGAGAATGGGTTGCTATGATGAATTGAATATCTAGGCCCGCAAAAACATCCATTAAAAACTGGACGTATTTTTTCTGCCACTTTGGATGAAGACTAATTTCAGGTTCATCAATTAATATTATTGCACCATCTAAATTTTCTAATTCTTTTAAAAGATAGCCGACTCTATAAATGATTTGTTTCTCACCGGTACTAAATGTTCCTAGATCTATTTCATAATTATTTTTGTCCGTAAATATAATTTGATATTCATCATTTTTTGGGTTGATTGTTTTAAATTTTTTTGAGTCGCCAAACATTTTCTCAAATGCTGATGTAAACCTTTCGAGCTTTCTAGTAAAATTAGTAGGAATTTTACCGTGCGCTTTAATATAGTCATCTACAAGATTTGCATCTTGATTTTTTAAATTAACTAATAGCTGAGGAATGGTTTCAGATAAGTCGTTTGACTTTTCTCTAGGATTTTTCTCTTCATCAGCAGTTAATGCTGTTATCTTAGTAACTTTAGGATTTTTGAAATTTGACTCAACTTTATCATAAATAACTTTAAGACCACTGGGATGATAGTCGCTTCTGATCGTTTCTTCTTCAATATTAATATTCATATTAATATTTTCAGTATCACCACGAAGCAAAACTGTGGCTTTTAAATTTTTCATTTCCACACGCGCTGCGTAGCCCTTTTTTGTCTCTCCTAAAGTTGTATATATAAAATCAAGCACAGAAGTTTTACCTGAGCCATTTTCTCCAACTAAGAAAAAGAATGCTGGTATATCTTTATTTTTCTCAGTATCATTGAAAAACTCTAAAACAGAATCTTTTTGAAACGATGGATGTGAGGTGAATTTTATTTGTTGGAGTTTTTTCATAAATTAATCTTTAGCAACCATTGTACACATCTCCACTTTAATCTACTACAACCTGCACTTCGGTTCTGAGCATGAAAGGGATAGTCCATGGTGTGTTGTATCTAGCCACATTGACTGACCCTACTGTTTTAACATTATCTCTTTTGAGTGAAGACAAGAGGGACTGTTCGTTTTGTAGTATAGTCGACTCGCTAGCAGACCAGCTAAATCTCCTAACTGCTATTTTTCTAGATGGAATTTCTTTGATGCTTACACGAGAGTCGTTGGGTGTTGGTAGCGTCTCGAGTGTGTACTTGCTAGGCAAAACAAAAGATACTTTGTATGAACCCTGACCCTCTTCCCTCTCTGTATTTACTGGCACAGTCATTTCAATTTTCTCTGTGTTCACAGGCACAGTCATGGCGATCTTTTCTGTATTGACCGGTACTGTCATGGCAATTTTTTCTGAAGTAGTTTCTTCTGTGTTTACAGGTACAGTCATTGCAATATTGTCTTTCTTTGTATTATTTCCAAAGATATACCCAGCTACTATTGGGAAGCCTTTCCTCGCAGCATCGTTGCGATCTGTTGCTCCGACTATTGTCGTTTCGGCTATGATAATAGGTTTGTAGACCCGTATCTCGTATCCGTCGTTTACACTCAAGACTTCGTATTTTGGCTCTTCAATGTTTCTAACCGAAACAAAGCTGTACAAAGTCCAAAGAGCTAACAAAGCTACCAAAACTATTAATGTATACATGATTTTATTTTTCATAATTGATATTACCTATTATACCAGAATACCACCATTAATATTTTACCTCCCCGCATGCTTCAATATCCACTTTGTATGCTCATTTTTTGATTTTGACCAGTCGCGAATCACCTTCTCTGCTTCTTTCGGATTTACCTTTACCCAGTCGCGCAGATGGTTTGCAACAGACTTTTTTACAAACTTGATTTCATCCTCTTTCAATATTTCGAGAATTTCAAAAACTGGTTTTGGATTGTCATTCCACACATCGAGCTTTGTTGCCCAAGGAAGCTTTGGACGCAAACCCTCGGAAGCCAAGCGCCGGAGATGAAAATTTTTGCTCTTTGCCCATTTTTTGCAAACATCCAATGTTTTTTGTGGGTACTTTCGTGCAAATGGACGGATTGCATATTCACCCGTATTTCTCTTTGTTATTTCCTCTAGCGCTTTGATTGAAAGTGCGAAATTATCTAGTCCGTACTTTTCGACAAATTTCCCTACCGGCATGAGCCAGTAAAAGTTGGTAAACATACCTGTTTCTTCTTTGTTTTCTGGACCCAATATCGCCATCAAAATTTTTAATGCGTCAGAATATTTTTCTGGAAGATACTTTTTTAAATTGAGAGCGATTATTTCTACTCGCATTGTATAGCTCTGCCCCACCACTTCTTTTTTTACACTGTTACAAAATTGATTTACAGGAAAATCAGGATACGCTTCGACAATATTTTTTGAAAGCATCTTGGCGAGATTCTCACCAAACATATCCGATATAGATATTCTCCCAGTTTTTGGGTTTAGGAAGGTGTTTTTAGATTTTTGAGGTGTTGGCATTTATATATTATACATACACTGAAACAAAAAGTGCTCCCAGCACTTTCTCGCCTCTCGCAAAATATATTCGCAAGCTCATTATTTTGCGGAGGCGGTGAGATTCGAACTCACGGTTCCGGTAAAGGAACGACGGTTTAGTAAACCGTTGATTTAAACCACTCATCCACGCCTCCTGAGTATAGAGGATGATAACACGAATTTAAGGGTGAGGAAAACAAAACAATCAAAAACCGCATCTATATTCCTTTTGAATAAGATACGGCTATTATTTGACTCTGTGTTTTTATAATAACAGATTATATTTTCTTGCTAATGTAATTATTTTTACATTACAAGAAAAGACTGCTACTGGACCACTAGCCAACACTATCCACGACTGCGCCGATCTGAATTTTAAGATCGAGAACTTCCTTCGGAAACAGCACCCTCTTCCCGCTGATCTTAAAAACCATACCGATACCAGCTTTTGAAGCCAAATTTCTCACGATCGATTCAGAGTAACTCTGTATCAATATGAGAGACTCAGAGATATCGAGAGTGACGATCATATCACTACAGCGAAACCTCAGAATACTGCTATCCCTGAAGTACTGCATACAGATCGGTAGAGGGCCGTAAAGATTCAACTTACGGTGCTTCTTCAGAGCCTTCCTGTATGTCTTCTTAAGGACACAAAGAAGACTTACGTCATTCAGATAGACTGGCCAAAGCTCCAAGAGCTTCTTTATCTCCTCTGCAAAAAAAGCCACGTGATAAGATTGATCTCCTACCAAATCACAGAGGGAGAGTAAATTATCAACATCTCCGCCATAAACCTTCCCTATCGCTAGATAGGATGACATAATCACTTCCTTGCTGGGGCTACCAGCTAACCATCATCTAAACTTTATTATACAATATTTATTATAAATTGCAAAGTATTTAAAAGAGAGGAATTCGGTCACCTCAAAATTTTGTCGTCACAAAATTTTTCCTCGACCCCAGACTTTTGATTTTTTCTGCTGAAAAAATCAAAAGTCTTTTCGAATCCCTCACGTAAAGCAAGCAGTTGCTTTACTCCCTTCTCGCAAAATATATTCGCAAGCTCATTATTTTGCGGAAGGGGAGGGATTCGAACCCTCGGTGCCTTTTAACGGGCACACTTCTTTAGCAAAGAAGCACGTTAGACCACTCCGACACCCTTCCGAGGTATCACCAACTAAAACTACCACTTATTATAAATTAAAGAAGCACGTTAGGCTCCGGATAATTTTTTGCTAAAAATTTCCATAGCCTTGCCTCGCGCCAGTCGCGCTCCGGCTTTGATTTCCTGCGTATGCTCGGAAATCAACACTCCGACACCCTTCCGAGGTATCACCGACTAAAACTACCACCAACTAACTGATTAACGAACATACCTATTCTTACATTAAATTAAACTTTTATCAAAAATGCTTAAAAGAATATGGCATGCTAAAATACATCCATGTCAAAGATACTCACTATCATATTTGTAATATTAGTATTTATACTCGGTGCATTATTTTATATTTACAATCCTGACCCAATAGAATATAAAATAGAAAAACCTGTCGCCTGCACAACAGAAGCAATGCTTTGCCCAGACGGCTCTTATGTGGGACGTTCCGGACCAAAATGTGAATTCAAAGCTTGCCCAATACCAAAAGACGCAATATTAGAAGACGGCACGATAGACTCCCCTGCTCTAGAATAGTATTTATGATAAAATATTCACCATATTATTAATCATATAAATTTTATGATAGGTTCAATGTGTAAAAAATGTTCTTGGTGTAATGTAGATACAGGTATTTTAATACTTCGTATCGGCGTTGGTTTTATATTTATAATGGCTGGATGGGAAAAGGTTTCTAATCTAGAAGGTACAGTAGCAGCCTTCGCAACTATGGGCTTTAGTCCTTTTTGGACATACGTAGCAAGCTTTACAGAACTACTCGGAGGTATCGCGGTGCTATTGGGTATATACACAAAAGATGCATCTGTATTACTTGCAATAACAATGGCAGTAGCAACTTATGTAACAAGAAGCAATCAAATGACAATGATGACTCCCCTTTCATTCCTATTCTCTACTATCGCGCTTTCATTTATGGGAGGCGGTAAATACGTAGTTAAAAAAGAAGAATGTGCTTGTGGATCTTGTGAGAGTTGCAAAGTCCCAAACACTCCAAATTAATAGTTATTAATACGAGCAGAAAAAATAATTCGTATTAATCAAAAAACGGCACAATGCCGTTTTTTGATTAAAGTTTTTTAGACACACAATGACCTCCTCCCCGGCCTCCGCTACGCTAGACCTAAGGTTTCCTTTCTTGGCACTAACGTGTAAATTGCACTCCACTTTCAAAGGCTAAGTGGTGTCTTAGAACCCCCACCCTCCAAAGTTCAGATGGAGCACGAGCGTTGGAGAATGCTCCGGGCGGGGTTCAGAATATGAAAAAGGGTCCATCCTGATGGATGGACCCTTGCCGGAAACTATATTTCGGTCTGCTCCTGAGCTGGATCGACGGACTCCTGTCCGCCAAAGACCGTGCCGGGCACGGTAGCAAGATCCAGGAGTCTTGCCGCCTCCGAATCAACGGCCCGAAGAGGGTCGCTAGCTTCGGCTTTCGAAGTCTCCGCCTTGACCCAGTGGGCCTCGATTGCCTGACGGACAATCTCGGAAACCGAGTGTCCATGTCGACGAGAGAGCAACTGGACAAGCTTTTGCGTCTCCGGCTCGATGCAAACCGTAATCCGCACCATTTTTCCCATTGATTTTTTCCTCTTTCTTCGGAAAGATTTTCTCTCCGAATTTTTCTAGACTTAAAAAATAATATCATAATATACTGTTCATGTCAAGTACTTTATATACAACAAAATATAAAGGATAATAGATAGGTGGAACCAAACACCCCGATAGAAAAAATAACAAGACTTTCTCCTTTTCAGAAAAAAGCTCTTTCCGGTATGGGAATAAAAACAATATGGGACGTACTAAAGCATTTTCCTACCAGATACGGCGAGAAAAATGCAGTCAAATCAATCGAGTTTTTAACAGCCGGCGAGAGCGCTGTAATATTTGGTAGAATATCAAACCTAAAAGTTGGCAAGACTTTCAAATCTAGAGTCCCTATCTCAACCGCCCAAATAGAAGATACGACAGGCAAGATAAAGCTCATGTGGTTTAGCCAACCATACATAGCAAAAATGTTTGAAGAAGGGTCTATTGTGCGAGTAGAAGGACAGGTGTCAGAAAGAAAAATCGGATCAGACAATCAATCGAGCGAGCTATCTTTACTTAATCCAAAAATAGAAAAGGTAAACAAGATTCCAGACGGTACGAGTGAATCACTTTTTGGAGAGACCGACGACCACAACTTGTTCCCAACATACAAAGAGACCAAAGGCATATCTTCTAACTGGATATATCATTGTCTACAAAAGATATTTAGAAGCGGTATTTTGGAAAACCTAAAGGACCCAATACCATCTTATATATTAAAAAAATACTCACTACCCACACTCTCTACCGCACTTGTTTGGATACACGCACCAAGAACAGAAAAAGACGCAGATATAGCTCGCAAAAGATTTGCTTTTGAAGAAATATTTTTTGTACAACTCGATAGACAAAAAGAAAGACAACTCACAATGAGAGAGAAAACTTTTGTAATAAAAAAGACAAAGAAAGAAATGGATGAATTTATAGGCACATTCCCATTCCCTATCACAAAAGCCCAAAAACAAAGTGTAGACACAATACTCAAAGACTTCGAATCTGGTCACCCGATGTCTCGACTACTCGAAGGAGATGTAGGGAGTGGCAAGACGGCTGTCGCAGCGAGCGCATGCTTTTCCGTTGTTACGACACCTCCACCAAACAGAGAGTATGGGGCTTTGCAAGTGGCTTACATGGCACCTACTGAAATACTCGCGGAACAACACTTTGAATCTTTTATAGAATATTTCAAAAAATACAAGATAGAAGTTGGGCTCGTGACCGGAAGCGGAGCCAAAAAATTCCCATCCAAAACACCGGGTGAAACTTGGACAAAAATATCAAAACCCCAACTACTCAAATGGGTAGAGAGCGGACAAATACCAATACTTATCGGTACACATTCACTCATACAAAAAACAGTTAAATTTAAAAATCTTGCTTTTATAATAATAGACGAACAACACCGATTTGGAGTAAAGCAAAGAAAAGAACTACGAAGAAAGCAAGACATCGCCCCTCACCTGCTTTCTATGACAGCCACCCCAATACCTCGCACACTAGCACTCACTATATTTGGCGACTTAGATTTATCACTCTTGGATGAATTGCCTCCCGGAAGAAAACCAGTAGAAACAAAGATTATCCTTCCACAAAATAGGCAGGATGTTTATGAAAGCATGAGGGAGGAAATAAAATCAGGAAGACAAGCCTATGTAATATGTCCACGTATAGACGAGCCAGATAAAGAAAAGGAGCTCGCAGTAAACGCACGATCAGTGACAGAAGAGACAAAAAGACTTCAAGAAAAAGTATTCAAAGAATTTAAAGTGATGAGCATAACAGGAAAGATGTCGCCAAAAGAAAAAGAAGACGCGATGCGAAAATTTAAAAATAAAGAGGCACACATACTTGTAGCTACTTCTGTCGTTGAAGTTGGGGTCAACGTACCGAACGCAACAATGATAGTAATAGAGAATGCCGAACGTTTTGGTCTTGCCCAACTCCATCAACTAAGAGGTAGAGTATTGCGTAGCTCTCATAGACCTTATTGTTTTATATTTACCGAAAGCAAATCGGCAAAGACAATACAAAGACTAAAATCTTTCATGAAAGCAAAAAACGGTTTCGAGCTGGCTGAAGCAGACTTAAAACAAAGAGGTGCAGGCGATCTCGGCGGACAAAAACAATGGGGAGTCTCAGATATTGCAATGGAGGCGCTCAGAAATATCAAAATGGTTGAGGCGGCAAGAGAAGAAGCAAAAAATATAATAGAAAAAGATATAGAACTAGACTCATTCCCACTCCTTAAAGCAAGATTAAACAAGGCAAATACTATACATATGGAATAATATTTTTTAGGACTTTCCTTTGATTGAGATTTGATGTACATTATATGTACCAAACCGCCCTTAGCTCAGTTGGTTAGAGCACAGAGCTTATACCTCTGGGGTCCTAGGTTCGAATCCTAGAGGGCGGACATTGTGAGCGAAGCGAGCTGTCCGCCCTAGAAAAGCAACTTCTTGCTTTTCGTCTAGGATTCGAAGACCTTGAGTATATTTTTAATAATTTACTAATTATTAAAAATACGAAAGGTGTACAGAATCTGTAAGATTCGAAATTCCTAGAGGGCGGACAAGCGTCTAGAAAATCTAAACTTCTTTAGATTTTTAGCCTGTCCGAGTCGGAGCGATGTTTTTGTTTGAACCTGAGATTTTCGAAGGTGAAAGGCAAAAACCGCGAGATGAGAAGGGCATACATGGAGCCTCTCAAGACCTTTGATAGTTTTTATAGGAATCGCGAAATAAAAACAGAAAAGGTGTAAAGCCCTAAATTCCCCCCTCAATTAGGACACTCTCACTATTAATATTTTTAATAATACCAGCTGCCAGAGCGACTTCAAAGGCAGTACGGAAGCCGAGGATTCTCCTCGGTTTTTCGTTAATTAATTTAAT